>AMWB02162353.1_pt4 | contig 85562 bp, 72 predicted proteins | sample 200311 | NCBI WGS metagenome assembly AMWB02 (sample SAMN02737377, study PRJNA173069) | bioreactor metagenome | biome: anode biofilm in microbial fuel cells | place: USA: California | collected 2010-12-16 | reverse complement strand
GAGCCGAGCCGCCGGCAGGAGCGCCTCGGCGGCCATTTGGGAGAGCCGATCCCGTGATGTTTCACGTGAAACCAGGTTGACCCGCTGATTTTCGGACAGGAGGAGGTCAAGATATTGATCGATGCGACCTGGGGGGACCTCGGAAGACAATAAGGAGACCGGGTTGAGGAGAATAGAGTCAGTCATGGTGTACTTCTCCCCCGCGCTCGGTGGCCTTGAAGCGCTTGAGGTGGACAGAGAGAACGGCGAGATCGCCGGGCGTGATTCCTTCGATGCGACCTGCCTGGCCCAATGATATTGGTCGGAAATGGCGGAATTTCTCGCGGGCTTCGTTACGCATCCCGGCGATACCGTCATAGGAGAAGAGATCCGGTATCTGCTCGCTTTCGAGTTTCTTGAACTTGGCGATCTCCCGGTCCTGCTTCTCGACGTACCCCTGATAGCGAATCCTGATGGCGGCACGTTCCAGGACGGCCGGATCGGAGGAGAAGCGACCATCAAAAGCCGCCACCAGTGGTACCAGCTCGGTCAGGCCAAATCCGGGTTGACGGAGCAGATCAGCCAGACTGACAGTCTCGCTCTTTCGAAACCGTTCACCCAGTCCGCCAAGCTGGGCTGCCCTGATGCGGGTTTTGGTCAGAAGTCTGACCTGTTCCTGAGTGTCGGTGGCGAGCTGCTCGAACTGCGCGTGCTCATCAGCAGGGATCAAGCCGAGCTGGGCGGCGTACCGGCTCAGGCGGTCCCGGGCGTTATCCTCCCGTAGGGCCAAGCGATATTCGGATCGCGAGGTAAACATGCGGTACGGCTCGGTGGTCGATCTGGTCACCAGATCATCGATCATCACGCCGATGTAGGATTCCGATCGATCCAGCACGAATGGTGGCTCACCTTTTAGATACAGCACCGCATTGATCCCGGCCATAATTCCCTGGGCAGCAGCCTCTTCGTACCCTGACGTCCCATTGATCTGACCGGCGAAGAAAAGCCCCTGCACTCTTCTGGTTTCGAGTGAGGGCTTGATTTGATGGGTCGGACAGTAGTCGTACTCAACGGCATAGCCGGGACGGGTCATTCGGACCTGTTCCAGTCCAATGATCGTACGGATGGCGGCAACCTGTATTTCTTCGGGGAGAGCGGTCGAGAACCCATTTGGGTACACCTCGCTGGTGCCATTCCCTTCCGGCTCAAGGAATATGTGATGGGTAGGTTTGTCGGCGAATCGGAAATACTTGTCCTCGATCGAGGGACAGTAGCGCGGACCCCGGGACTGAATTTGCCCGGAGAAGATCGGCGAGCGGCTGAAGTTGGCCGCAATGATCTCCCGGGTTGCTGCAGTCGTGGCTGTCAGGTGGCACGGCGCCTGGTTGAACTCCCTGGGAGTTGTCCGGTGGGAGAAGAACGGGATCGGCCTCTCTCCCACCTGGACCTCGCACTGGCTCCAGTCAATGGTGTCCCCATCGAGGCGTGGCGGGGTGCCGGTCTTCAGGCGCCCCAGCTCAAAGCCAAGCGCCCGGAACGAATCGGATAGGCGATAGGCAGCCTTCTCCCCCAGCCGTCCGGCGGCCACTTGTTTCTCCCCTATATGAATGAGCCCACCGAGAAATGTCCCACTGGCCACTATTACGGCACGAGCGGTGATTGGCGCGCCATCCTCAGTACGGACGCCGCCAACCGTTCCCTGCTCTACCAGGATCTCCCCGGCCAGACCCTCGATTACCGTCACGTTTTTCTGGGCCGCCACGAAGTCACAGACATATTGGTTGTAGGCGATCCGATCCGCCTGGGCGCGGGTGGACCAGACGGCCGGCCCGCGTGAGAGATTTAAGCGGCGGAATTGGATACCGGTGGCATCGATCGCCTCCCCCATGAGGCCGCCGAGGATATCGATTTCCTTTACCAGTTGCGACTTGCCGATGCCGCCAATAGCCGGATTGCAGGACATCAGGGCCAGGCGATGGGGATCCATTGTGACAATGGCTACCCGCTGGCCCATTCTGGCCCCGGCCAGTGCTGCCTCCACCCCGGCATGTCCGCCGCCGATCACGATGATATCAAAGTCTGACCGTTGCATATCCTATCAAGTCATTCGACAGCACATTGGTTCCGCCGGGATGGTGCTATACCGCGGAAGCTCCGAGGTTTCACGTGAAACTCGCTCGGCATTACTTCCCGATACAGAATTTCCCAAAGATCCGGCCCAGGATTTCTTCCGTAATGACCTTTCCGGTGATTTCATCGAGGGCGCCAGCCGCCTGCCGGAGATCGAAGATAATCAGCTCGGGAGATTCTGCCAGAGAGATTTTCTTCCTGGCGCCGACGATTTCTCGGAGCGCTATCCGGAATTTCTGGTGATGCCGCGCCGAAGTGACAACCATACCGGAGGTGAGATCGGGCAGCCTTCCGGTGATTCGGTCCACCAAAGTCAGCTCGAGGGTCTTGAACCCTGTCTTTGTAAGGCACGACAGTGGAATCAACTCTCCGGCGTTGCGATCAACCAGTTTCCTCCAACCTGAGACAAGGTCGCGCTTGTTGCCGACTACTACTATATTGTTATTATGTAACGTTTTAATATCTTGGTCGAGCTGCTTTGCCCAGCCCTTTCGGGAAATGTCGACAACCCATATGACAAGATGGCAGTCCATTATGACATCTTTAGCGCGTTTCTGTCCGAGTTTCTCAACTGCGCCTCCCCCCTGCCGAAGGCCGGCGGTATCCATGATATTTACTGCCACACCGCCGATTTCAATCCATTCGGACAAGTAGTCGCGGGTGGTGCCCGGTGTGCGGTTCACCAAGGCGCGTTCCTGGCGCAGCAGCAGGTTAAACAGCGATGACTTCCCGGCATTGGGGCGACCGGCGATAGCCAGTCGAAAGCCTTCGTTGATGATCCTCCCCTCTTTGTAGCTGTCGCACAGGGTCGTGATCTGCTGTGCGATCTGGTCGAGCTGACCGAGAAGCTGATCGGTGGTTCGTGTGGGGATCTCTTCTTCAGGGAAATCGATCTGTGCTTCCAGGTCGGCCATGATGGTCACGAGCTGCTCGCGCAGGGCGGCAACATGCTCCGAGTATGCTCCCAGCAGATGCTCCCGTGAGGCCTGGAGTGCGGCCTGGCTGTTGGCCGCGATCAGTTCGGCTACTGCTTCGGCGCGGGCGAGATCGATGCGCCCGTGCTCGAAGGCCAGCCGCGTGAACTCACCCGGCTCGGCGGCGCGCGCACCGACGCGGAGGAGTTCATCGAGAATCAATCGCACCACCAGCCGCCCGCCGTGGCAGAAGATCTCCGCCTGATCCTGCCCGGTGTAGGAGCGACCGGCCGGCATGGTGACCGCCATCACTTCATCAAGCACGCGACCATCGGCCGCCACTATTTTCCCATAGCGCATGACGAAGGGTCGGAAGCGGGCCACCTCGCCCGCACTGGTTCGGAACAGCCGCTCGAGAATCGGGCGACTCTGTGCGCCGGCCAGGCGAAGGGCCGCAATGCCCCCCTCGCCGGGGGGCGTGATGATGGCGGCGATCGTTTCCGGTGCCGAGTGGTTCGCCGGCGGGCTGTTCTTTCGAGCGCTCATTATTGTAAGATACGAAGAACGGCAGATGCACAACAGCCCCTTCGTCGGAAGGGGCTGGGGAATCCGGTCGATGCGGTGGTGGCGCTAGGCGGTCATCACCTGCGTATTCTTGGGCTGCCGCCGCTTGAAAATGTACCAGTCAACCATCGAGAAGGCGGAGAAACAGGTCCAGTAGAGCACCAGCCCGGCCGCCACATTATAGAAGAAGAATCCCATGATCAATGGCATCATATACATGAGCATCTTGTTCTGCTGATTGGAGGCCATGGTGAGCTTCTGCGACAAAAACTGGAAACCGACCATCGCCACCACCAGCAGCAGATAGGGGTCGGTGAGGGACGAGGCGCCGCGCGAAAGATCGGTGAAAAACCAGAACCAGGGCGCTTCGCGCAGGAGAATCGTGGAGCGGAAGACGGAGAACAGGGCGAAGAAGAGCGGCATCTGCAGGAGCACCGGCAGACAGCCGGAGAACGGATTCACGCCGTGCTCTTTGTAGAGCTTCATGGTGGCGCCGTTTAGGTCCTGCGGGCTGTTCTTGTACTTCTTCTTGAGTTCTTCCAGTTTCGGCTGCAGCTCTTTCATGGCGTTCATCGATTTGAATGACTTCAGCGAGAGCGGCAGCGTGACGAGCTTGACCAGGGCCGCGAAGACGATGATTACGAACCCATAGTTCGGGATCACGTCGTACATCCGCGGCAACAACCAGATCACCGCCAGGGCGAACGGCTTGATAATCCAGCCGACGTACGGCGTCGTGCCGATATCCAGCATGTCTTCCAGACCGACCCCGTAGTCGGACATCAGCGTGTAGTCGAGCGGACCGACGAAGATGGTGAACGTGTCGACAACTTCGGCGGCAGGGGAGAGGGACATGTCCAGCCCGACCGTGATCTTCTTCTCCGTATATTTTCCCTTGGGGGTGGCGACAGCCCGCTGTTCACCGTTGGCGAAAGCCGCATCGGCTTCTCGTCCGCTCTGAGGAATGATGACGGCGGCGAAGTACTTGGCCCGCACGCCGGCCCAGGTAGTGGTGCCGGTGAGGGTCTGGTTCAGCTTGTTGTCCTCGAACTCGGCGAGCTTCTCGCGCGAACCGGACATCATGGCCACCGCCTCCATGGCCTCGTGATCCGTCGCCGGAATTACCTCCGTGACGCCGAGCGGGTTGTTCCAGATCAGGTTGTACTGCCGCTCGAAACCCATCTTCTGCGGCTGAATGAGCTTCTGCACGAACTGATAGTCATAGGCCGTGGGGGAGAAGCGGAAGCTTCTGACGATCGTGCCGCCGCCGGCTGTCGGGAGCGTATACGTGATCTCCAGCGGGGAGCCGGTGGCATCATAGGCGCCCGGCTTGAGACTGCACTGGAATTTCTGCTGTGTGGTCGAAAAGGTGCCGCCGGCGAAGGTCGCGGCGGGGACCGCCTCGCGGGCCTCGGGCAACATCTCGATCGGCGTGCGATCGTGGTAATTGTATTCACGGAGCCTGATCGAAACCGGACCGCCCCCCAGACTCGACAGCGCGACCACGTATTTGCCGGTGGTGATGACTACGGTATCCGGCGGCAGGGAATCGACAACCGCCACGATCTGGCTGACCACTGCGGAAGAGTCGACCGCAGAAACGACCGGGGCCGGCTGAGTCGGGACCACCCTGGTGGTTTCGGCCTGCATCGTGCTGTCAGCCGTTACTGCATTCGTCGGCGGGGGAGCCGGCTTATAGAGCCCCAGCCATTCCATGAGCGGCCAATACGCCAGTACGAGCGCACCCAGAACGACGAGGAGAATGATCGTTTTCTTATCCATACCTGAAACTTCCTTGTCCGGCCCGAAGGCCTTCAATGCGGCCCTTTACGGGACCGGGTCGTATCCTCCAGCGTGCCATGGGTGGCAGCGGAATATCCGTTTGACGGCCATGATGCTCCCGCGCCATGCTCCGTATTTGCGGAGCGACCCCTCGGCATAGTGCGAGCAGGTGGGCCAATAGCGGCAGGATTGCCCAATCATGGGGGAGAGGGTCGCACGATAGATGTAAATCAGCCCGATCAGCGGATAGGCGAACGGGGAGATCCGGTCAGCCGGCCTGATTGATGGCTCGGAAGATACGGAGGACATCGGTTTTGAGATCCTCAAGCGACGGTAACGGGTCAACTGCCTTGGGGCGGATAGCGATCCGCCCGGTGATTGTTAAATCGTTTCTGCCCAATCTGATAGCTTCACGAAACCGCCGTTTGATGCGATTGCGGGCAACAGCGTTTCCCATCTCTTTGCGAAGCAGTACGGCATAACCAAACTGCTCCGCCGGTTGCCAGACGGCCGAACAGAAGCGGCCGTAGAATCGGGCCCCTTCGAGGAAGAGGTTGTCGATTTCGGCCTTTCGTTTCAGGCTGCTGGAGCGGGGGAGACTATTTTTTCCGCGCAACGCGAGCGGCAATACGCTTTCTGCCCTTGGCCCGGCGACGCGCCAGCACCTTGCGGCCGTTTTTGGTGGCCATGCGCTGACGGAAGCCGTGGTCGTTGAGCCGTTTGCGATTTGACGGCTGAAAAGTTCTCTTCATAGTCCTATTCCTATTCTCGTTAAGCCCACCAGTATACACAAATCCGGAGGGGAGTCAAGGGGAAATGGGGGGGACTGGGCTCCCTTGACGATGCCCAGGAACAGGAGTTTTCGAGTGTTTTGACTGCTACTTCTCGAACCACCAGTCGGCGATCCGGAGCGTGTCCGGCACCGAGGAGCCGTGTGACTCGAACCAGACCCGCATATGGGTCACCTCGGACCAGTCCGGCACCGGGCCGTCCGCCTCCACCAGCGTATCGATCGCGGCCGAATCCCGGATCGGGATGCTGTAGGTTCGCCAGCCGTTCAACTCCGAGCCGCGAATCAGAAATGAGTCGCTCGCCAGATCGAGTCGGTAGGACCGGTAGCTATTGGCGAGGTTGAAGGTGGGGCCGAGCGCCAACTGGTCCGGTATTCCCCCCGGATTGGCGAGATCGGGCAGGTTTCCCTCGGTGCCATTGATCCATTCGTAATAGACAGCGGACATGGGGTCCTGCAGGGAATCCTGAAACGCTGCCGAATTACATCGGCTGGGCGGGACCGGGCATTTCCCCTGCCCCTCAAAATACCAGTTGTCACCATTCGGGTCCGGGTTCAGTGAGGCGTCATAGCCGGGCTCAAGGAAATCGGGGAAGAGATCAAGACCAATGTCCTCATCGGGGTCGGCAATCAGGTTGAAGTCCTTGTCCTCATTATGGTTCACGCCATCGCCGAACAGGTCCTCGCTGATGTTCCCAAACTCCAGATGCACAACACCGTGGGTGCCGAGGAGCCGCACCCGGAATGAGTGGCGACTACTGTCGATGCCGATGTCCCCTATGTAAGTCGTGATCCCCGCCCAACTGGAACCCGTGGGGAGTGCCGTATCGGGGCGGAAGATCATCCGGAGGGGAGTAAGCACGCCGCGGCAGATCTTGGGGTCGACATCCCAGACCTCGGCAATCGGCACCGGAAATGGCTGATGCCACAATAGGCGGCCGGCGCGAATATCGTCTTCGAGGGTGGCCGGATATGCGGCCGGGTGCCAATCTACTCGAGCGGTGGAGATCCTGACCTGATGAGGGGGGAGAATGTCGCTGCAACTCGTGCGGTGTCCCGGATCATCACAGGATATCAGGCCGATCGCCGGCAGGACGAGGGCCGCCAGCAGTAATGTTCGCAAGCAGTTACGCATGTCACCTCCGTGCAGTACGCGAAAAGCGCCACCAGCTGATAGACTGGATGAGACGATCTGCTACGCGACTGACCGGCCTGCCTCGTGGGTCCCCAATCCAACCCACAATAACGGATACCCCAATTTACCCCAGTTCGTGTGATTCAGCAAGGGGGAACGGCGTGCGACTCCGGCATCACATCCTGAATTTCCACTGACAGCCCCTGTCAGTCTGCTCGGTTATGGTCCGGTTGCAGGCAGGAGAACCTTTGGGAAGGAGTGTGAAGGCATGGCCACCGAAAAGAGCGGGCTGTACACGGACCGCCTGGCGACCAGCAATCGGAGTTACTTCTTCGATGTGAAGGAGTCGGCGCGCAAGGCGCCGTATCTCATCATCACGGAATCGCGGCGGGAGCAGAACGGCGGGTACCGTCACGAGCGCGTAATGGTGTTCAAAGAGGATATCGAGAAGTTCCAGGAGGCGCTGGTGAAGGCGGCGCAGTTTGTCCGGGACCAATCGGGGGGCTGACAATCTTGCCAGGCAGTTCTCGACCGGGCACAGGCCGCGACATGGCAGCAATGCCGCTGTCGAATACACGCCTGCATTCGTGACACACGACCCGGTCGGGGCTCCTGGCGACGACGTAGCGGACTGAGGGATTGACATCAGGTACATAAATGTCTATTATTGTAACGGCATAACGGCCGGGAAGGCGTCGGGGGATCTGACGCCGCACTCATAGCAACCATCAATAGTTTCCTTCGCTGCCGGGTCGCACACCTATAGCACGTCACAGCAGCGCTGCGGGGGATCAGTCCACTCACTTGTAGTTGGGGAGAATTTCCCATGTCTGATCCTGTCGAAAGGACGGGGCGCCTCGGGGTGACCCGTGTCCTGCTTTGGTGTCTGCTGCTGGCAGCAGCGGTGCGCGTGGCGGTGTTTTTTATCGCGTTCAATTATGATGGTGACCCTCTCGTACGCACCTATGGCGCCCTCACCTGGAGCGAGGCGCCATACCTCATTACTCACGCCGATCGAGCCACCTGGGTGTTCGGTCCCTTGCCCTTTTATCTCAATGGCCTGGCATTGCGCTTGTGGCACGACGTCCAGGATTCGCCGCGAACGGTGAGTTTGTTATTCGGCATTCTGGCCGTGATACCGTTCTTCCGACTCACCCAGAGGGAATTCGGCGTGAAGCCGGCGATCTACGCCACGATCGCCTTCTGTCTCTACACGCTCCACGTTCGCTACAGCGCGGTCACCACGAGCGAATCCATCAATGCCTTTCTGCTCTTGTCGACGGCCTCCTTCGCCTTCCTGTACCTGCGGACACACCGATGGCGTCATCTTCTTGCCGCGGCCCTCGTGATGAATCTGGCCACCATGGTGCGCTACGAGAACCTCCTGCTGGTCGTCATCCTGGCGGGGGTTCTGGTCGGAGCTGCGGTGACCTCGGGGCTTGACGAGCGCTGGCCGATTCGGTTCGATCGGCGAAGACTGGCGGCGGCATTGCTGTTCGCCGGATTGTCGCTGCTCTTCCTGGCCACGCGCCTGATCGGCGATTACATCTACAATGGTGATGCCCTGTATTCCATGGCGGTGTCACAAAGTCACTTTCAGGCGATGCAGGAGCGGGGCCTGGCGACGCGTGGTGCGATGTGGCATCATGTGTATACGATGCTCTTCTGGCCCGGTGTAACCATCCTCAGTCTCAGTCCGGTAGTGGGGCTGTTCGCGTTTGGCAATGCCGCCCGGCTCATCCGTCAGAAACGGCATTTGGCATATCTCGCTATCCCGCTCGGGTTCCTTGCTGCCTATGTCATTCAGGCGACTGTCCTCAAGAACATGGCCACGTTCGCCCGCTACAGCCTGCCACTCGGCATCTTCATTCTGCCTCTGGCAGGGGACCTTTGGCATCGCTTGCTGGCCGACCGTCCGCGTATCTGGCAGCGCAGCGCCAATGGGATTGCACTCGCCAGCGTGCTGATATGGTTCGTTTTCCTGGCCATACTGGGCGTACCGGAGACCGGCGCTCTGGCCGACAAGCTCTCCTCGGTTTCACCGGTCAGTCGGCTTCCGCTGGGGATGATGGGTGCCATAGACTGGGTCAATCAGCGATTGCCCGATTCCGCCCGGGTATTGATCGATGAACGAGCCGGGGAAGGGGGACTTGTTCGTATGTACTGCCGACTTCCGTCGCATCATGTACTGCTGGAGTGGGAGGACCAGGCGAAGATCGACTCATTCCTGGCATCAGGATCCCCTTGTTACTTCGTGACCTTCAGGGGTGGCAGACTCGCCAAGACCTGGGGCCTGAGCGAAGCTGCACGAGAACAGAGCGTGGGGCAGTACACTTTGACAGCACAGACGGCCGGAGGTGGATTTGTCGTGATGAAGGTCTCTGGCGCGAACTCTGCTACTTCACAGGGAGACGACGGTAGTACGTGAAGAGCAGCCAGCCGGATTTGGTGTCCTCGAACTCGCGGTACCCGGGATAGGTGATGGCGGGGATACTGTCCTGACTCAGTTTGTACTGATCTCGGAATTCGTTGATCCGGGCCAATTCATACTCGGACAGCGTTAGGGCGCGGTAGATTTCGCAGCCGTTGGTAGGGCCGGCGATGATGTAGTCCGGTCGCCGCGAGAAGACATAGCGGCCATCCCCCTTGGCGTGCCCCGGCACCAGTTGATAGGACGAGACGAACGGCGGATCAGAGCGGCGCGCGATGGTGCGATCATTGAGTCCGAGCATGTCGATGAAGCGCTGGTTGGGGGCGTAGTACGGTGTAGCGCCGGCGGAGTTGAGGGCGATCAGCGAACCGGAGCGCCAGTGCGTGCTGATGTACTCGCCGACAATCCGTCCAACATAGGCGGCGTCATCGGTAGTGCGAGCGTAGCGATACCCGAGCCCCGGAGCGATGAGGGTCATGGCACAGGCGGCAACGACCACGCCGCTGAGACTGTAATGGAGTACTCTACGCCACGACGGCAGTACCTCGCGGAGTACAGAATACAGGAACAGCGAGGCAAGGGGCACAATTGGCGCACAGAGGCGGAACGCCGGCATGTGGTCGCCGCCGGCGTAGACAGCGATCACCGCGCAGGCGAGCATAAGGAGCAAGAGCAGCGAGAGCTGACGATTCCATTTCCGCATCCGGAGGCAGGCCAGCGCAGTCGCAAAGACGAAGAGCATCGGGTAGGGGGGAGCCAGGGCAAAGTCGAAGAGATACAGGCAGCCGAGCCAGAGGCGGTCCCAGCCGAAGAGACCTTTGACATGCCAGGTGTTCGGCACCAGCGCGCCGTAGTAGTACAGGCGGAATATCAGATGCGCACCGACCAGCACGGCGTAGGGGAGAAGCAGTGAGAGCCACGAGTGGCGTCGGTCAGAATCGTTTCGCTTGGTGTACAGAACAACGGCTGCAGCGAGGCCGAAGAACAGTAGTCCTTCGAATCGCGTGAGGTTCGCCAGGGCAAAGAGAAGACTGGTGAGAATCAGTGCCCTACCCTGTCGCCTGTGGTCCTCGGGAGCGCGCGTTGTATCCATGGAACGAACTGCCAGCACCGTGCCGCCGGCGATGAAGGTCGCGAACAGCACAGTCTCCAGCCCGCCGAGCGACCAGGCGATGAGACATGGGGAGCAGGCGAGTAGCCCGAGCGACAGCAGCGGCACAGTCGATCTGTCAGAGACGGGGGAGAGGTCGTTGCGGACATACAGCCCCGCTCCGCCAATGAGGCAGAGGTACGAAAGCACGCCGATCAGCTTTGTGGCGAGAACGAGATCGAAGCGGAGCCAGCCGAGCAATGCTACTAGTAGCACGAACAGGAAGTTGGAGTACCCCTCCACCGCTTCTCCGGGATTCCAGACGAGGCCATGCCCGGCCAGCAAGTTGTGCGCATAGCGCAGGGAGATGAAGGCATCATCATTATAGTAGGCGCGGACGGACCAGAAGGAAACCAAAGCAATCAGGCAGGTGATTACGGCAACCGTGATGGCGAGCGGGCGCGGGCGCAACATGACTCAAGTATACTGGTGATTTGGCCTAGCGACAAGGGCGTGCTGGCACCCGAATGGGCAAGTGGCGCGCCTCGCTAATGCAGCGGAAGGTCGGCCAGGCCGAGTTGCTCCATCGCCGCGACCCACTGCCCGGCCGCGGCACTGCCGGACCTCAGGTCGTCCATGAAACGAAATAGGGTAAACTGTTTGCCGTCGCGAGTGAACACACCTCCCAGACCGGGGCGGATTTCAAACGTCCACCCCTGATTCATCATAACGGATGCGCATGCAGACATCAACACTGCATCGACCGCCTCGGACATCTGGTGCCTTTCGGTGTCTTCGCGATCGAGCCGCTTGTACAGCTCAATCGGCTCGGCCATGATTTCCGGGACTTGCCGCACTTTGTAGGCTGAGAGGGTGACCGCGTACTTGTCGCCCAGCTTCCGATATTCTCCCGCGTAGAGCTTTTCACCTACGTCGTCCCATGCGAGCGGGGAAAGGCGAGAGCGAAACTCCTTCGGCATCATAGCGTGCAGGAGTTTTTCCTGAAGAACCTCGCGCCGGTCCACCAAACTGATGGCCGGGGAGTTGTTGGGCTCCTTGCCACCCGCTGTTCCATCCTTGAGAGCGGCGAGTCGTTCGGGGAGGGTGGGATGTGTGTCGAATGGATCCGAGCCGAACCGCTTCATCGCTTCCTCGAGCTCGGCTTTGACTTTCTCCTGAACGTTTTTCAGTGGCAGCAGGGCTTCGAACCCCTCGAACACCGGAGGCAGGTGTCCCATATGGAGTACCGGAAGTACCTGTACGTGCCAGTACTCCTCGAACAGGCTGCCGTAGGCATGAATTTTCCGAAGTGCCTCTTTGGTCACGGCCGTCCCGGCAAACTCCGCCGCCAGGCGATCGGCCGTGAATTCCTGTTGTCGGGAAAGGCTGTGAGTGATGCGGAGAAAGCCGTTTCCATACCAGAGAAACGGCTTCTGAATCAGCGAACTGTGCTCCTCCAATCCGATAATTGTCCGGGCAATGGCGGCGCGGGTACGGTAGATCCAGGGGCCGAGTTTGGTGTCACCTCTATAGAAATGCCCGAACTCGTGGGCGAGAATCGCTTGCAGCTCCGACACGGACAGCTCGTGCAGAAGCGGCAGGCCGATCCCCATCACACGGCGGGAACCGAGCCCCATCATTCCTCCCCGCTCCATGACCCAAGCGTTGGACTCCGGTATCAGAAAGAGCTCCTTGGGCATTTCCTGACCCATCTGTTGGGCGACCTCACGAATGGCGCTGAAGAGGCGAGGTTGTGAGGATTCGGTCAGATGGGGGCCGGGGGGATCGAATCGGTCCCGGCGCGGAATAATGGCCATGATGATGATGCCGGCTCCTATCAGGCAGAAGAAGCCGAGCTTCAGGATCAGGAAATTCACGCGATGCGTGCCAACAATTGCTGAGATTGGGACTGCCACCAGCGCGGCGGCGATGAGCAGTGCCATGAGATAGAAGCCGATGAAGAGAAGGAGGGCGACGAGCGCCCGGCGACCTAGGGATTGGGATCCGTCCACGACCACCCCCGAAAACAAGTTACGTTCTTTTGACAGGTAACCTGCCGGAGTGGTGTGTGCCGGTCAAGAAAAAATGCGCCATCAGGGACTCGAACCCCGGACCCGCTGATTAAGAGTCAGCTGCTCTACCGACTGAGCTAATGGCGCATTCCAAAACCTTTATGAGGGTGGAAGGGATCGAACCTTCGACTCCCTGCTTAAAAGGCAGGTGCTCTACCACTGAGCTACACCCCCAACATGCAGAAGTCAAAGACCCTGACCCCACCAGCTCACCATTGGGGTCCCCTAAAATATGCCCGGACGACCGTTTGTCAACCGCGCAGCGAAGGAAAATGCAGTCAGCGGGTGTGCCGCACGGCAACATTTTGAATTTAAGAGACTTGCCCGGCCGAGATTCCGAGCTCACCAGGCAACGCCCAGCCCCCACCGTTCGACCTGGAGAGACGCAGGAAAACACAAAAAAGAGTGAAAATTGTCGCGTTGGATGACACTTTTGTGACAAAGATCTGGTTATAGGAAGTAAGTTAGACTTAGCTTTTTCATGCAGTCACTCGACGATAGAGTGATCTAGTACCTCCTTAGAAGATATAGAAGCGCCCCCAAAAGGCGCTTTTATATTGCCTGAACATCCGCTCCCGGACTGTTTCCGGAGAAGCACTAAGATATTCTAGTACAATCTGTTACAATGCCTCTCCGGACTGTCAAGGCGGTCATGAAGAAAGGCGCCTGACGGCGCCTTTGGAAGATGCGAAGTTGGGTTTTGGCGGCCTACTCGGTGACTTTCATCAGCTCGAGTTCAAAGATAAGGGTGGCATCGGGCGGGATATAGCCCGGGTACCCGCGCTTGCCGTAGCCCAGATTCGGCGGGATGATCAGCTGGCGCTTGCCCCCCGCTTTCATGCCGGTGATCCCCTCTTCCCAGCCATCGATGACCTGCTGCGGGGTAGCGCCGAGCGTCACGGGCAGCGGGTCGCCGCCTGTCGAGCTGTCGAACTGCTTCCCCTTTTTCCCGTTTTCATCGAGCCAGCCGGTGTAATGAACGAGGATTTTCTTCCCCGGCCCAGCCACGGAACCGGTCCCGACCACGTGATCGATATACTTCAGGCCTGACTTGGTGGTCACGACCTTGGCTTCTGCTTTCTTCTCCACTTTGGCTCCGGCACCTTCTTCGGTCGCAGGTTTCGTGGCTTTGTCGGCACCGGCCTCGACCTTTTCAGCTTTCGCTGTATCTGTCGGTTTCTCGGCCTTTGTGGAATCCTGCGCAAAACCAGCGACACTTACCAGACAAAGGGCAGTGGCCCAAACGACGATCTTCTTCACCGCGAGCATTCCTCCTTAGACGTTTTCACACGTTCCAACTAACAACTTCATGCCTAGACCAGAATGGTTTCTTCCCGCTTGGCTCCGGTGGAGACCAGGCAGATGCGAACCTCCAGATCCCGGGCGATATACTCAAGGTAACTGCGGGCCTTCTCCGGTAGTTTGGCAAAACTGGTGGTGCCGGTGGTATCGCACTGCCAGCCGGGCATGCTGGTGTAGACCGGCTTGACGGTCGCCAGCTCGGCCAGATCGAGCGGCACTTCGCCCTGGCGCTCGCCGTGCAGTTCGTAATGCGTGCAGACCTTGATTTCATCGAACTGGTCGAGAACGTCGAGCTTGGTGATGGCGAGGGACTCGACGCCATTAATCCGCACGGCATGACGGAGCGCCACCAGATCGAGCCAGCCGGTCCGTCGCGGACGACCGGTGGTGGCCCCGTACTCATCGCCGATCGTGCGAAGCTGCTCTCCGACCGCATCTACGAGTTCGGTCGGGAACGGTCCTGCGCCGACGCGCGTGGTGTACGCCTTCACGACTCCCACCACTTCATCGATCATTTTCGGCCCGATTCCCAGTCCGGTCAGCGCGCCGCCGATCGTGGTATTCGATGAGGTCGCGAACGGATAGGTTCCGAGATCGACATCGAGCATGCTCCCCTGCGCCCCCTCGAACAGAATGGTTTTTCCCTCGCGGTGCGCCCGGTAGAGGGCCAGCGAGACATCAATCATCATCGGTCGAAGCGTGACGGCCAGTTCCTGCAGTTCCTGATAGGTACGTTCCAGATCGGCACGCGGATCGACGGAACCTTCGAGATACCGGGCTTTGAGCACCCGCTGGAACTCCAGTCGTTTGCGCAAGCGATCCGGGCTGAAGAGGTCGGCTACCCGGATGCCGTGGCGAGCGACCTTGTCGACATAGGCGGGTCCGATCCCGCGCTGGGTGGTCCCCAGCGATGCCGTGCCGCGGGATTCCTCCTCCACCGCATCGATCAGCTTGTGATACGGCAGCACCAGATTGGTGGCGGGGGAGACGAAGAGCCGGTTGCGATAGTCGATTCCCTGCGAGGTCAGGAAGGCGAGCTCCTCCTTGAAGGCGAGCGGGTCGAGCACCACGCCGTTGCCGATATAACAAATTTTGCCCGGCTGAATGATGCCGGCCGGGATCAGATGCAGGATGTACTTCTTGTGATCGACACAAATGGTATGGCCGGCGTTGGCGCCTCCCTGAAAGCGGGCGATGACATCGGCATCAGCCGCGAGCAAATCGACGATTTTCCCTTTTCCTTCGTCCCCCCACTGACATCCGATAATGGCTCTATTCTTCTTCATGCGTATCCGCCTTTGGGCGCTGCCCATACGTGTCGATCAGATCACGGATTGCGGCCACCAGGGCCGGTTTTCCCTCGCCGGTCACGGCCGAAAACGGCAGCGCCGGCACACCGAGTTGCGCCTCGGTCTGTTTTACTTTTCGGTTGGCCTGGTCGCGGTTCACCTTGTCGGTCTTGGTGATCACCACCATCGCCGGCACTTGCCGTTCGGCCAGCCAGTTCAAGAGCTCCAAATCCTCGGGCGTGGGATCCCGTCGGCTGTCCATCAGGAGCACCAGCCCGGCCAGTTCCTTGCCCTCGGTCAAATAACTTTCGATCAGCTTCCCCCAGCCGGCCTGCTCGGTTTTGGCCACTTTGGCATAGCCGTAGCCCGGCAAATCTACCAGATAGAAACGATCGTTCACCAGAAAAAAATTGAGCGCGCGCGTCTTGCCGGGTGTCGAGGAGACCTTGGCCATCTTCTTAACACCGACCAGGCGATTCAAAAGCGAGGACTTCCCGACATTGGAGCGCCCGGCCAGCGCGATCTGCGGCCGACGATCCTTGGGCAGTTGATTCAGCGCGACAAACGAGCCGATGAAGCGGGTGGTGAACTGTCGGGAGGTAGCGGGGCGCATGGCTCTGGGTGGTCGTTTGCGGGGCGATGGCACCATGGCCGGTACGGTCATCGCACGCCTGCTCTGGGTCGGCCGGAAGGCTTGACCTTCAGGGCCTTGTACGGGGAGTGCACCATGGCCAGCTTGAGGACCTCGGCGATGCTGCGGACATACTGCAGATCAAGCCCCTCGAGCAGTTCCTTTTGCAGCTCGCGGATATCCTTGCGGTTTCGCTCCGGCACGATCACTCGATTTATGCCGAGTCGCTTGGCGGCCAGCAGTTTCTCATTGAGCCCGCCGATCGGCAGGATATCGCCGGTGAGGGTGATTTCGCCGGTCATGGCGATATCGGTCCGCACCGGTATCTCGGTGAGCGAGGACAAGATGGCGGTGAGCAGGGTCACGCCGGCCGAGGGACCATCTTTCGGCACCGCCCCCTCGGGGATATGCACGTGCAGTTCGAGCGTATCGAAGAAGTTGTCGGCCAGCCCAAACAGCGCGGTATTCTTCCGGATGAACGACAGCGAGGCCATGGCCGATTCCCGCATCACTTCGCCCAACGAGCCGGTAAGCGTGAGCTTGGCGGCCCCTTTCATCGGAACCACTTCCACCGGCAGCACTTCGCCCCCCAGTTCGGTCCAGGCCAGACCTACCGCATAGCCGATGGTCGGCCCTGATTTGATGTTGGTCTCGGTGTATTTGCGCGGACCGAGTTGCTGCCCCACTTTGGCGGGGGTGAGGTCGATCTTGCGGAGTTTCTTCCCTTCGACCAGTTCCACCGCCAGTTTGCGCAGAATCGCACTGATCTGCCGTTCCAGCTCCCGCACGCCGGACTCGCGCGTGTAATAGCGGATCAGCTCGAAGATGGCGTCATCGCGGAACGACAGCGGCAACTTCTTGAGGCCGGTCTCGGTCATCTGTTTGGGGATCAGATATTCCTTGGCGATCGCCGCTTTCTCGAAGTCGAGATAACCGGGGAGGCGGATAATCTCCATGCGGTCCCGAAGCGGCGGCGGAATCGCCCCCATATCATTGGCCGTCGTGATAAACAGGATATTGGAGAGATCGTACTCGACCTCGAGGTAATTGTCGTAGAAGCTGTTGTTCTGTTCCGGATCGAGCACTTCCAAAAGAGCCGAGGCCGGGTCGCCGCGGAAGTCTTTCCCGATTTTGTCCACTTCATCAAACAGAAACACCGGGTTGGAGGAGCCGGCTTTCTTGAGGGACTGGATGATCCGTCCGGGGAGTGCGCCGATGTAAGTGCGGCGGTGGCCGCGGATTTCGGACTCATCGTGAATGCCGCCGAGCGACATGCGGACGAATTTCCGTCCCAGCGCCCGGGCGATAGAGCGCCCGACCGAGGTCTTGCCGACTCCGGGAGGCCCTACCAGACAAAGGATTGGGCCTTTCACTTTGCCGGCGAGGCGGATTACCGCCAGATGTTCGAGAATCCGCTTCTTGGGTTTCTCCAGACCGTAATGGTCCCCATCGAGGATGGAGCGGACAGCACCGAAATCAGTTCGGTCATCGGTGGTCACGCTCCACGGAAGGGCGAGGAGCCACTCGACATAGCTGCGGACGACCCCCGCCTCGGCTGAGAACGGGTGCATCTTGGCGAGTTTCTTGATCTCTTCTTCGGCCTTGGCGCGGACCCGCTCGGGGAACTTGCCCGACTCCAGTCGGGTCAACAGGTCATCGACTTCCGCCCCGGCATCTTCCATCTGGCCGAGTTCATCTTTGATCGCCCGCAACTGGTGCTGCAGGTACGCCTCGCGCTGGCTCTTGGACATCGACTCCCGCACGGTGCCGTCGATCCGTTGTTCGATCTTGAGAATCTCGATCTCATCACGCAGCAACTCGGTGATTACCATGAGCTGCTCTTTGACCGAGAATGCTTCGAGAATCGCCTGTTTGCTCTCCACCTTATGAAGAATCTGCGCGGCGACCGAGTCGGCGAGCTGGTGATACTGCTCGATCCCGGCCACCGAGACCAGCACTTCATCGGGGATGCGTCGATTGAGCCGCACGTATTCGGTAAACTGCTCGCTCACGGAGCGGGAGAGCGCCTCGGTCTCGCGATCCTTGGCTTTGTCCGGCGGCACCACGGCGACTTTGGCGGAGAGGTAGGAGTTGGTCTTGGACATGCTGACCAGTTCCGCGCGCACCAGTCCTTCCACCAGCACCTTGAGGGTGCCATTGGGCATCTTCATCACCTGAAGGACACGTGACACCACCCCAACGCTGAACAGGTCGGCCGCCTTGGGGCTGTCCACGGTGGAGGAGCGCTGGGCCACCAGGAAGAGCTGGCGGTCTTCCACCATCGCTTCGTGGAGGGCGTTGACCGTGAACTTGCGGCCGATCAGGAGCGGGTAGATCATGTGCGGAAACATGACCACGTCCCGCAGCGGGATTACCGGCAGCAGGGTGCGGAGCTCGACATCCTCGTTATTATGACGAATCTTCATAGTCATCCAAAGTCAGGGCCGGCCACGCAAGGGGACCGGCCCGCCCAGAAGGAGAAGATACGAAATAACGGACGGTGGAGAAACAGGTATTTGGGGGGCGGGTATTTGCCGACACCGCTGTAAGTTAGCCGTCCCATGGTGCCGCCAACGGAACCGACCGACAGCTGAGCATTGACTCTTCTCGTCTATTTTCATACACTCCGATGGTTTGCATATAATCGAAAGGAGAATATCACTATGGCTGCCAAAGCCACACCCAAGCCGCTTCCGATAGGGAAAGGGAAGATCGGCTATACCACCTCGAATGTCTTCCGCGCCCCGCTCAAGAAAGTCTGGGAAGCCGCCACGCAGAAGAAGCACCTCATGAAGCACTTTGTCGATGACGCCTCCGGCGATCTCGGCGTCAAGAAAGGGCCGGTCACCTGGACCTGGAAGGAATATGGGAGCGGGACGATTGAGGTCATCAAATACGCCAAGTACAAAGAGATCGTGTTCACCTCACCGTCGCCGAGCGGCAAGTACCAGATAACAGTCCGGTTCGAGTTCGTCAGAAAGAACGGGCGGACTATCTTCCGCGTCCACGACAGTGGTTATCAGCCGAAAGACCTGAAGTTCGCGTTCATGATGTGCGAGGGGTGGAGCGAGTTCCACACCGGCATCAAAGCGTATCTGGCGGGGAAAGATTTGCGGAAGTACTAAGATTCGTGAGACAATCAGGCGAAATGCCTGAATAGACTCGATTCTATGGTGAGCCGGCGGGACCGAATGTGATCCCGCCGGTTTCTTTTGCAGACTATGCGTACAGGCCGCGTAACTCGGCGGCTTTGGCGACCCGCTGAATCGCCACAATAAAGGCGGCGGTCCGCATCGGTACCTTGTGGTGCAGCGACGTTTCCAGCACATCGGAAAACGCCTTGTCCATCATCCGCTTCAAATCCTGTTCCACCCGCTCACGGGTCCAGTAATACCCCATCCGGTTCTGCACCCACTCGAAGTACGAAACCCCCACGCCGCCGGCGTTGCAGAGAATATCCGGTATGATGAAGGTTTTCTTCTTCTCGAAAATGTCATCCGCTTCGGGGGTGAGCGGGCCATTGGCGCACTCGGCAATAATCGTCGCCTTCACCCTCGGGGCGTTCTCGGCCGTGATCTGGTTTTCCAGAGCGGCGGGAATGAGGATATCGACCGGCAGTTCCAACAGCTTCATGGCGTTGGGAATCTTCTCGATTTTGGCGACCTTCTGGAAATCCCGCAGGCTGCCGTGTTTCTCGACATGTTTGATCGCCACGTGCGGGTCGATCCCGGTCTTGCAGAAGAAGGCGCCGTCGATATCCGAGATCGCCTGAATGATGCACCCTTGCTCGTGAAGCAGCAGCGCAGCATAGGAACCGGCGTTGCCGAACCCCTGAATCGCCACCCTGGCCCCTTTGAGCTTCACCTTCAGGTGCTGCGCGGCCTGACTCACACAGAACACCATCCCCTGGGCGGTGGCGGAGTTGCGCCCCTCGGAGCCGCCCAGTTCGAGCGGCTTGCCGGTGACGACCGCCGGGAGATAGTCGCCACCATGGTGCATGGAGTAGGTGTCCATGAACCAGGCCATGATTTGCGGGTTGGTGTTGACATCGGGAGCGGGGACATCGCGATCCGGCCCGAACCGGTCAATCAGCTCGGCAAAGTAGCGACGGGAGAGCCGTTCCAGTTCGCCGCGGCTGAGGGTGCGGGGATCGACAATGACGCCCCCTTTGCCGCCCCCCATCGGAATGCCGATCGTGGCACACTTAAACGTCATCCAGAACGCCAGCGCCTTGACTTCGTCGAGCGAGACATCGGGATGGAACCGCACGCCCCCCTTGGCCGGGCCGCGCGCGATATTGTGTTCCACGCGGTACCCCTTGAACACCCGGATCGTGCCGTTGTCCATCCGGATCGGGAGTTTCACCTCGGTGGTCCGAATCGGTTCCTTGATCATGGCGATCTGGTCATCGGTGAGCTTGATGATGTGGGCCGCCCGATCGAACTGCTGGAGGGCGTTGTCGAAGGCGGACGTACGCTCGGTCATGTAGGGATGACCATTCTGCATGTCGGCTTTAGTGGCCTTGGTGGTTTTCACGGCCATGGCGATACCCGCTTCCTTTCACAGACCTTTATTGTAGACTTTTACGAGTGACGGCAAAGTATCAGAAACCGGTTCGGTAGGCAAGGGGGGATTTGGCGGCGCGGAAACTGAGCGGGCTACTTGTTGTCCCGGTCGATCGTGATGGTAAGGTGGTTCTTTTTGACCTTCACCGTCACCGGCTCATTGGCCTGGGATCGGAACTTGAAGGAGCTTCTGGTCCGGTCGGAGAGGCGGCGCGCCCGATTCAGCATCAATCCGAGATGAGTGAAGGCATCGGAGGCGATCTGCGGGTCGGCATGGGTAATCAGGAGAACCGTCGAGCGGTCCCCGTTCTTCTTCAGGTAGTCCGACGCGACGGCGTAGTTGCGGGACGAAATCCCCAGCAGCTCCGGATCGAGGGGACGGAGGGCGGACGGGAAGGTGAGCGGTCCGACCACGACCCGTTCCGATCCGGGAGATCGGTCAGCCTGAGGGAGACTGTCAAGAAGTGCCACTCCGTGATCGGCATCGGGCGGAGGGAGCAGGATGGCCGCCAACTCCACCATGGCCTCTTCAACGGTCGTGTCCACAATGCCACGCGTCGCGATCCCGAGGACCCAATTCCCCCTGACGGCAAGCAGACGCGATGAATCGACCGTGTTGCGGAAAGGGAGGGCTGGGGCCGGCTGCTCCGGTCCGCACTTCACCAGGTACATCGCCAACGCCCCAGCCGGGGACGAAAGATGATGCAGGCGAAGAGTGAGCTGGGTGATGAGTTGGCCGTGCTCCCACTTCAGTCGTCCAACCACGAGACTGTCCAGCCCGCATTCCAGGTACAGATCGGCGTCTCCATCGGAACCACGCGAGGCATTGGATGAGCCATACCGTTGAGCGGCGACCTGGGTCCAGCCGGGTGGCACCCGGTCAACGGGGACCATCAGGCTGTCGGAGGCCCACAAATCTCCGGCCAGCGCGACGCAGAAAATGCCGGCCAGCAGAAGAACGGCAGGGCCGGGCACTCTTGGCGCGAGAAGTCTCATACGTTTCATTCTACCCCAACATAGGGAATGCGCCGCAACGGAACCAGAAGAATTGTCCGGACCACGTCTCGCCGTTTCGAGTGAACTGCTTGTCCGAAAGGAAGTTTCGTCAGCTCTTCAGGCGCGCAGCCGGCACCGGAGAGAGCCGAACCCGACAAACCAACTTCCAGGCGGAAAACTCCGCCTGTTCCGGCCGGGGGGGGTACTGTGGAAATCGCCAATTCTGCCGATAGAACCAATGTGAAGGTTTCTTTTCCCGGGCGTTCGTATCATCTGAAATGAGGTTTTCGTGCAAAGCACTACGCAGCAACCCACTTCCGTTCAGAAGATGAAAGCCACCGATTGGAATCTGGCCAAAGAGATTCGCTTCGACCCGTCTCGCGGGATCGTTACGTTTCGCAACAGCCGGTTAGTGATATTCGATGCGACGGCGATTGGGCTGCTCCGCCAGAACCTGATCGGCAGTCTGGGGATGGCTTCCGCTCGGGAGTTTTTCATTCGCTTCGGTTATCAGAATGGGTATTCCGACTTCGTGCAGACTCGGGCTGGGCACGAGTTCGCCAGCGAAGATGATCTCCTGGCTTCCGGACCAGTGTTGCATACCTGGGAAGGCATCGTGAAGGCCACGCCGAGTGAGATTCGCTACGACCACAACTCCGGCGAGTTCTTCTTCACCGGGATCTGGGAAAATTCGTATGAGGCCGAGCAGCACCTGATGTTCAACAACCCCAATGGCGAGTCGGTCTGCTGGTCGCTCGCCGGTTACGCCACCGGCTGGTGCACGGCCTTCTTCGGCTCTCCGCTGCTGGCTGTCGAACCGAAATGTGTCGGCAAGGGGGACCCACATTGTGCGTGGCTGATCCAGCCGCCGGATCGCTATGGGTCGGAAGCCGAGCCGTATCTCAAGGCGCTGCGCCCGTTCTGGGGTCTCAAGTAGCGCAGCTTTCCGGATTCCCTGCTCAACCTCTGAGGGCGGAAACCGGTTGCATGAATCCGCACTGCTCCCTATATTAGTATCATCTTCTCACTCTACCGCATCGATCACGCCGAGATATCGGAGGTCGCCATGAAAACGCTTGTTTGCCTGATCGGCGCGCTGTTGTTGCCGGCGCTGGCCGCAGCCACCATTCACCAGATTGATGTCGGTGATTTCTACTTCAGTCCGACCAAGGCCAAAATCACGCCAGGGGACACCGTCCGTTGGGTCCTCGCCGGTGGTGTTCATACTACCACTTCCAACAATGCCAGCGGCACCAACCCCAAATTCTGGGATTCCGGCCCCATGAGCACGCCGGGGCAGGCGTATGATGTCGTCTTTACGGCGGCCGACGGTCCCGGGCCGTTTCCATATTTCTGCACGTTTCATCCCCAGATCATGGTGGACACGATCTTCTGGGATTCCTGCTATGCCACCGGTGACGTAAACAACGACGGCATTAATCTGAGCGTTGCGGATATCGTGGAACTCATTCGCGTGGTCAAACGCATGGCTCCGATGCCTCCCGATCCGTGGGATCTGGATATGAACGGCGACTGCATGATTGACGACGGCGACATCGAAACCTATTCCTGCTTCTTCTCCTACGGCATGATCTGCTTCCCCGACCATCGCTATCCCGTGCTGACCTGTTGCTTCCCGGACACGGTGGTGGGCGCGAGTTGCCTGGGGGACTCCTGTAGTCTGCGGACGGAGGCGAACGCCCTGGCGATGGGAGCCACGTATTACGGTGACGGCAGTCGCTGCGACGGGGTGATGCCGTGCTGTTGTGTGGGGATCCGCGGGAATATCGACGGCGACCCGCAGGATATGGTCGATATATCCGATCTGTCGATCATTATCGATTACCTGTTCTTCGGTGTCCCCTTCACCGGAACCTGCCCGGGAGAAGCCAATGTCGACGGCATTGGGGAAGCGGACATATCCGACTTGACCCTGTTGATTGGTTATCTCTTCGAGAACGCCATCATTCCGTCCTGCACACAATGAATCTCTGGTGACAGGGATTGTCCGGGTCGCTGCCACAGCGACCGACCGATCAGGACGATATACGAAAGCGCCCCGCACACGCGGGGCGCTTGTTGTTTGGTAAGGCCGAAGAAACGGTTACTTCTTTTCCTTTTTGGGTTTCTTCTTTTCCTTCTTCCCTTTGTTCTTGTCTTTAGACATGGCGCTTCCTCCTTTGATGGTTTTGGGGGTGCTCAGCACTTCATATCCCAATCATTATTACCGGCGCCCCTCCTGTCAACTATAACCATCGTTTGAACAGTTTCAGAATCCCCTGATCCCAGCCGACCCGGTGGGTGACACCGGCTTTCTGGGTTTTGAGTTCATCTTTGTGTTCCAGATACCAGCGGTGCGAACCGATCAGGGCGTCCTGGTTGGAATACTGCGACTTCCAGCCCAGTTTCTGCTCGATCTTCTCGGTCGAGACGTACGAGTCCTTGTCGGCCGTACCATACACCCACTTGTACAGTGGTGAAATCTTCATGAATTCGAAAACCGCCAGCGCCCCTTTGACCAGCGGGGCCGGGGTAGGCATCACCCGCGCGCCGTTGCCGGCGTAATCGCACAGCGCCCCTACGTCCAGCTTCACCTTCTCGAACCGCTGCGCGCCGACATTGAACACATCGTTGGCCACCTCCGGCGGCACCGAACCGGCCAGCCAGATCGCCTCGATCAGATCGCTCACTTCGAGCAACTGGTAGAGGTTCTCTCCCTTGCCGATGATCGGAATCCGCTTGCCGGAATCGACCCAGTCATACAGGATCTGGAACACGCCCAGCCGGGCGGTTCCGATAAAGGTCTTGGGGCGGATCACCGGCACGCACATCCCCTGGGCACGGAATTCGGCACAGACATCCTCGCCGGCGATCTTGCTGATCCCGTAGGCCCCCACCCCTTCACGCGGGTCGGTTTCCACCAGCGGGTGTTTTTCCGGGACGCCATAGACAGCCGTGGAGCTGATGAAGATCACCCGTTCCACCCCGCACTTCTGCGCCTGAGTCAGCGTATTGCGGACCCCGGCGATATTGGTGGACATGATCTCTTCTTTGGGCCAGAGCGGCAGGGCGGCGGCGCAGTGGACGATGATTTCGATTCGATTGTCTTTGATGAGCCGGTACATGGCGTCGGCATCCCGGACATCGACTTTCGCCAGTACGCAGTCTTTCGGGTATTCTCCCTCGAAAAAGGGGGCGATATCGTTGAACGCCATGAAGGCGGCACCCCGGCGGGGGAGATTTTGGGCGAGGTGATACCCCAGAAACCCGGCGCCGCCGGTGACCAGTATACGTTTGTTGTTCATGCGATTAAGGATACAACAAATCGTCCAAAAGGCAAGGCGGGAGTGGAGCAAACGACCACCGCCACCTGATTGAGCAGGTGGCGGTGAAAGAAAAGAAGCGGGAAGTCGGTTCTCGCGCGGCTTACGGACAGGCCGGAAGCGAAGCGCCGAAGAACAGGAAGTCGACCAGCATCGAGAGATCGGATATGTCGATCGAACCGGATCCATCCACATCCGCGCCGCAGCGAGGACCCGTGTCTTTCACGCAGCGTAGCGAATAGCCGCGGGTTTTTGGCACGCCGTCCCGGTAAATCGTAGCAAGGTTATAGGCCAGATGTCGGCGGTATGCTAAGTCAGTGGTCTTTTCATTGTAGGTCCAGAATTCGCAGAATTCATTCAAGAAAATGCCAAATCCTGGGGGATCGATGATCGGGTCGCGGCCTGCGCCTCCACCCGGAAGTGCAGCGAATCCGACCGCATTCGTGGCACCAGTGTTGGGCGAGTACCAGTGTACGGTACCCGCCTCCTTGAGCTTGCCTCCTTCCGTCGTTCCTCGATACCCTTCTGCATCCGCTTGGGCAGGAGACAGGCCGAGCCCGATCTCCAACTGCTTCCATTCCTCATCTGTCGGGACATGCCATCCTGCCGGGGCAATCTGCCGACTATCAGAAACTGCGAACCAGTTGTACAAGCGGCCGTAAATTGCAGCAATGCTCGTGTCGTTTGCGTACTCGCAGTACGCGCCGGTTGCTAACGCCTGCCAAGTGTCGAGATCCGTCACATTGGCAATAGGGTCACCGTTCCTGTAGTGAACCACCTTCAGATTCTCTGCCATCCATTCCTGACCACCAATTACCACGGTCTGGTAGAGGTTACCGTCAATGTCAGTCATGGTTCCAGCCAAGATACTCGGAGTAATGACCATGAACATGACGGTCGTGCACACAAGACCTCGGAATGGAGTTCGGGTGCGGTTCATTGTACCTCCTTCAAGAAGTTGTCTTCGGCGGCTATCTATCCTCAGAAACCTGTATTCCAGAACTAGCCGACTCTTCAGCTGCGATTCTTACCGTCAGGAGAGCCCCTACGAGAATCCAAGGTCTTCCTTGTCGAATCCGTAGAGCCGTGACGTCGAGACCATGCGGCATTCTCGGATGCAAGGTACCCGACCATAGTGACTGCGGAGAATCATGCAATGCAGACTTATGCGACCATGATAATAATCTCGGGATTCCATGTCAAGCAACCACCATTGTCTCGGCCAGCGAGTTGCCACCAATTGAGCATTTCCCGATGCGATCAGCAGGGACTTTCCATTGGCCGCAACAGGTGTTTCGACAGTCTCGACCTGTTATGAACTACGCCACATATGAACGAAAGAGGGTGGTAGTGTGCAATTTTCCTGTGCACGGTCCTGGGGGCGGCCAGCAAACGACCACCGCCACCTGATTGAGCAGGTGGCGGTGAAAGAAAAGAAGCGGGAAGTCGGTTCTCGCGCGGCTTACGGACAGGCCGGAAGCGAAGCGCCGAAGAACAGGAAGTCGACCAGCATCGAGAGATCGGATATGTCGACCGAACCGGATACGTCGACATCGTTCTCTTCAAAGCAGCTCGAGATCGCGCCGCCCGAGAACAGATAGTCTACCATGGCGGACAGGTCGGAAATATCGACCACGTCACCGGCGTCACCATCGACATTGCCGGTAGTGCCGATACAGCAACCGCTGGTTTCGCACGAGTCGCCGATACCGTCCAGATCGGTGTCCTCCTGCAACGGGTTGTAGTCAACCGGGCAGTTGTCGCAGAGATTCCCGACACCATCGGCATCCCCATCCGCCTGACCGGGATTGGCGACGGTTGGGCAATTGTCGCACGCATCACCCACCAGATCCAGGTCGGCATCGGTCTGGCTCGGATTCGAGATGGTCGGGCAGTTATCGCAGGCATCCCCGATCAGATCCATGTCGGCATCGGCTTGAGTCGGATTCGAGACACCCGGACAGTTGTCGCAAGCATCGCCGAAACCATCGACGTCACCGTCCGCCTGTCCGGGATTCCCGATCGTCGGGCAGTTGTCGCACACGTCGCCGATACCATCGCCATCACCGTCAGTTTGCCCCGGATTCGAGATGCTCGGACAGTTGTCGCAAGCATCGCCGAAACCATCGAGGTCACCGTCCGCCTGTCCGGGATTCCCGATCGCCGGGCAGTTGTCGCACAGGTCGCCGACCCCATCGCCATCGCCGTCAGTCTGACCCGGGTTCGGTATGCCCGGGCAGTTGTCGAGTGAATCCGGGAAGCCGTCGCGATCACTGTCACACAGGAGTTTTCGCTCGAAGAAGATATCCTGATCGGCGCCGTTGCGGCCGTCGTTCCATACCGCGCCCCAGCCGTTGAGCGCGTTGATATCGGACCCGAGGTAATTCCCGAGGAACCGGGCACCGGGCGGCACGATCAGCGTAGTAACGGGCGGCGTCGGGCCGGTGCGAGTCACCAAGCAGTCCGTCCAGGTGACACCACAGTCACGGGTCCGGGAACTCCAGACCTCGATATTGGCGTTCGCCGGGTCGTTGCGGCGATCGTAGTAGGTTACGATCAGTTCTCCGGAGACCGGGTCGACCACGGCCGAGGGGGCCCACTGGTCCCGACCGATCCCGATCGGGTCCTGATTGACCCTCACGGGCGACACGAAACTCCCGGGGGCACCTCCCATCGGACTGAAGCTCATCATGATGTCAATGTCCGCGCCGTTCGGCTGGTCCCAGACCAGATAGACGTAATTGGCGCACGGTCCGGCCCCTTTGTCGACAGCGATGCTGACATGGTTGGTTCCGTGGATGCCAGGCGCCATCACCGGCGGAATCGGCGGAATGCCGGCTACCGCCACCACGGGCAACGCCCAAATCAGACCGGCGCCGGGGCCGGGATTGGTGGCCACATAGATATTCCCGCCCACGGCATCGCGGAACGCGATATACGCACCGCCGGGCGGCAGGAACACGTTGCCGCCCGGTCCCGTGACATCAAGACTCGGTCGATGCGAGCCCATGCTGGTCGTCATGACCGGCAGACCCGGCATCAATGGCACCGGTGCGCTGAACGCCGGATACGGGAACGGTCCGCCCATTGCGTTGGTGGAGGCGGTCCAGATGGCGAAGACGTCGCCGGGATCGTTGAAGAAATTGCCGTCGCCGTTGGGGTCGCCATCGAGGTCCGTATACAGGACCCAGGCGAAGTGCGCCGAGCCGAGCTCCGGCGGCGGAGTGCCAATCTGGTCGTTGAAGATAACGTCCGGATAGTCGAGCCAGGTCGCTCCGGGCGCGTTGGCCATCAGCGGGATTCCGGCACCAAAGGGCGCCGCACCCATGGTGAGCCTCATCAGAATAGCATTGGGTACCATAAACGGTACGCCGGCACGCGCAGCATCGGTCATCATGTACATGCCGCCGGGGCCGGAGGATATGGCTGGATTCCACTCATCGGTGTAGGGTGCGATCATCGGGATCGGTGCGGGGATCCAGGAGCCTGGCACGCCGGAAGCGGCCGACAGGCCATCAAACACCACCGATGGGGTGAGGGCTCCGGCGACGAGATAGTCGGTCCAGACAGAGCGCACTTCCCCCGGGGCAACCTCGCTCCAGGCGACCTCGGCGTTGTTCTGGTCGGTCCCGGGGGCACTGGTGATGTTGACCTGTGAGTTAATCGCCGGCCTGACGAAGATAGTATCGACCATGGCCGGATGCACCGAGCAGTGATACGGGAACGGCCCCGGACCATCGGCATAGGCGATAACAATCTGGTAGGTCGTGCCGATGACGCCCATCACTCCGGAATTCCAGACCTTGGCCGATGACGGATCGGAGGTGCTGGAGTGAACACCGCCAACCAGCGTCCACTGCACCGTGTCGCCGTAATTGACGGTAGTTTTCAGCGGTGCGAAGAAGAAGTTGCCGATGTTGATGTTGTAGAGGGTGGCGTGGGCGGACAGTGGCATCAGGGCCACAAGCATTATCAGCCCGAACAGGAGAAGTGATCGTCTGAACATGTCTCCTCCGATAGTGCTGCCCGACGCGGTCGGGCAGGTTGTCACAATTATTGATGTGCCATTTGTAATGTCGAATACGGTTGCGCGGATATTGTCAACAAATCAGTCATCGTCGATTCGGTAGGTATTGCTCGATGACTCCATCAATATACGTATTCATGGACCCTTGTGTCAAGGTCTTTGTCACTCGCTGCCGCCAACGAACAAGGGCCGGAGATCGCTCCGGCCCTCGGCTACAGAATATCGGCGTGACGTGATGGCCGCTACTTTTCGTTCAGCAGCTTTTCCATTTCATCGACCAGACTGGCGAACAGTTTGCAGGTGCGGTTCACCGGATCGGACGTGGTCATATCGACCCCGGCGTCCTTCAGAATCGTTACGGGGTATTTCGATGATCCCACCTTCAGGAAATTGAGGTACTGGTCAAGGGCACCCTTCTCCTTGTCCAGAATCCGCTGCGAGAGCGCCTGCGAGGCCGCATAACTGGTGGCATACTGGAACACGTAGTACTGGCGATAGAAGTGCGGGATTTCAACTCCGCGCAGATCCCGAAGCGGTCCGATCACCAGTTCCGGACCCCAGTATTTCTGAAGGATGTCGCGGTAGGTCTTGCGGAAGAAATCCAGCGAGAGCGCTTCACCCGCCTCGACTCGCTTGTGGATGGCCAGCTCGAATTCCGAATAGAGCACCTGGGTGTAGAAGGTCCCGACAATCTGCTCGATATACTGCGTCAGGAGAACCATCTTCTCCTTGCGATCGGTGGCGTGATCGATCAGATACTTCATCAGCACCGCTTCGTTACAGGTCGATGCGACCTCGGCCGTGAACAGCGATTGATTGCTGTAAATATAGGGCTCGTGCTGATTCGAGTAGTAGCTGTTCATGGCGTGCCCCATTTCGTGGGCGAGCGTGAAGACCCAGGAGAGCGTGCCGTTGAAATTCATCAGCACGTACGGATGCGAGGTGAAGGTACCCGAGCAGTAGGCCCCGGAACCCTTCCCGGGTGTCTCATAGACATCGAGCCAGCCGCCGTTCAGCCCTTTGGCGAAATCGGCCTGGTACTGTTTCCCCATCGGCGCCAGACCCTCGAGCACCATCTTTCCGGCTTCCTCCCAGGTGTAGGTTTTGGGAATTTCGGCCGTGAGCGGGGCATACAGGTCATAGCCGTAGAGGGTATCGATCCCCAGGATTCGCTTGCGGATGCCGGCCCACTTATGGAGTGGCGCCAGATTGGCGTTGACCGCATCAATCAGGCTGTAGAACACGGCCGGCGGAATGCTGTCATAATCGAGCGAGGCCTCAAGGCAACTGTTGTACTTGCGGGTCTGTGCGAGGAAGTAGTCTTTCTTCACCGATGAGGCCAGCGCCGCAGCCAGACCGTTCGCATGCTTGAGATACCCCTCGTCAAATGCCTCGGCCGCCTCGCGTCGAACCCGACGGTCCGGTGAATGTAGGCAGCGCGTGTACCCTTCCTTGGAAATCTGCAGGTCCTGACCGTTTTCGTCTTTGATGGTGCCGAAGGTCAAATCGGCGTCATCGATCATGCCAAAGATCCGCCCGGGGGAACCCAGCACCGGACCGGCGTTGGCCAGAAGCGCTTCTTCTTCGCGGGAAAGGATGTGCCTCTTGCTCCGCACCAGACCATCCAGATAGAAGCGGTAGACCGTCAACAACGGCTCCGACTTCACGAATTCCGCCAGCTTGGCGGCGTCCAGCGCCAGCAGCTCCGGCTCGATAAACGACTGCGCGGCGCGCAACTGCGAACCGAGCACCGAGCTGTTGTCCGCCATCTCCTGATACGTGCCGACCCGGTTGTCTTCATCCAGTCTCAGGTAGGCGTAGGTGCCGAGATTGTCGGAGAGGATGTTGATGCTGTCCCGCAGGTGCAGGCAGTGGGCCAGTATGGCCGGGGAGTCGCCCAGATGCCCCCGGAATTGATCGAAACTCCCCACGCGCTCCTTCAGCAGGGCATACTGTTTCTGCCAGTCGGCATCGGAGGGATAGAGATCGGCCAATACCCATTTGTATTTGGCGTCGATCTCCGACCGCTGCTTCACCCCGCCGGACTGCGCCAGAGCGGAACCGGCTATCCCCATAAGGAGCGCCAACCCGATCGCCAGCGCCCGTCCAATTTGCTTTTGCTTCATAGTGACTCTCAGATTACCTTTCCCGGGTCAATGTTGTCGTAATGCTCATGGCGGAATATACCATGTCGGCGGCTCGCCGGACACGGGAAAATGGCGGAATATCAACATGTTTACCTACCATACGACGGTGCAGTTGCATCAGACCGATGCCGCCGGGATACTGTTTTTCGGGCGGTTTTTCTTCTTGGCGCACGATGCCTACCAGGCGTTCGTGGAATCCCACGGGCTGGGGTTCGCCAAGGTGCTGAATGAGGGGGAGTTTCTGTTGCCGATTGTCCACGCCGAGGCGGATTTCAAAGCGCCGCTCCAGGTTGGGGACAAGGTGGCGGTGAAACTGCGGACAGAATCGGTGGGCGACAGTTCGTTCGTGTTGGCGTATGATCTGGTGAAATTGGATGGCTCATCGGCCGGGACGGTGAAGACGGTGCACGTGTGGGTGGATCGGAAAACGTTCGCCAAGCAGCCGCTGCCGGACTGGGTGCGAAGGGCGCTTACCGCAAATCAAGTAAAATGAGGACTCCCCCGCCGGGCTGTGTCCCGACAGGGGAGTTGTACGCATGACAAGCGGTTGCGGACTCCCGCCATTACTGGAAGCACGGCTTGACCGGCGGGTCGCCTCCGAAATCAAAGTACCACGAAATGAAGTACTGCAGGTCCGCTACATCAACTACCCCATCGCAGTTGCAGTCCGCCAGCAACGTTGAGGGGAATACTGCCCCGCTGAAGAACAGGTGATCGACTATCTTCTGCAGATCACTTATGTCGATCAGGCCGTCATTATTGGCGTCCCCCCGGGTAATAGACAACAGCGCCCGGAACGCATCCAGCCGCCCGTAGCCGTATTCGATGTTCGGGTGGGGGTAGCCGAGTGGCACCGCCGACTGTTTGAGAATGTTCTGAATTTCCTGGGCCGTAAGATTCGAATCCCTTGAGATCAGGAGACTGGCCGCGCCGGCCACAAGTGGCGCCGAATAGGAAGTGCCACCGAACATGCAGTTGTAGTCGATATCATTTCCTTTGGGTGGGCAATCCCAATTGATGGCCAACTGGTCACACTCGTCAAGAACCATCGCATTGTTGCAACCGATGTTCCCCATCTGGTCGAGAGTCCAGACGTTGCCGCGCTCACAAAGCGCACCGCTTGGCGCCACGAGGTCGAGAGAATCTCCCCGAGATGAATAGTCCCATCGCCAGTCACTCCCATCAATGATGGCTCCGACGGCAATGCAGTTGGGGTTCTTCGACGGGTAGGACATCTCTCCCCAAAAGTCAAACGGGTCGTAGCCGTCGGCACCAAAATTGCCAGCTGCAAACACGACAACTGATCCCTTGCCACCACGTCCATGGTGAGCCGCACGCCAAAGAGCATCCTCTAACAAGAGGTCGCCGAATTCCTCCGGCGTCCAACCAAAGCTACATGACAGCACGACTGCCCCGTTCATGTAGGCCCATCCTATGGCTGCGGCTGTCTGATCAGGCGTAGTCCAAAATCCCTCGTCGGGCGCACGGATGTTGTCAAGGCGTACCGACATGATTCTGCCATGCGGGTTCATACCTATTACGCCGGAGTTACGACCAACAGTGTCCTCGGGCGAAGTGCTATGTGAGGCCCCAATCGCACCGGCGCAGGCCATGCCGTGCCAGCTGTAAGTGTGGGGTTCGGCATTTGGACCCGGTTCTCCAAAACTCCAGCCCGGGACGATTCGACTTGCCGGCAAGTCGTCATGTGAGGTCACACCGTCGTCCAATACTGCAACTAAGACGGGTTCATTTAGGCCGAAGAAGTCCCAGACTGACGCAACATTTGTGGTCCCGATTGTTTTCTTCAAGTGCGGCTGAAAGGACAAGTACCTGTCAAAGACGGTATATGCACTAGGCCGGGCACGGACTCCTGAGGATGGTTTAGCATATCTCACTTCGTCCAATCCAGAGAAGTAGTTGCTTATGGCGATGATGTCCCAAATAACCGTCTGAGAATTGCGCAGGATGAAGGCGCTCGGAATACCTGGCACCTCCCAAAGGACCTGCGCACCTGCAGATGCCACGACGCTGTCGATCCAAGCGCGTGGAATTTGTTCCTGAAAGGCAACACAGAAATTGTCCCCGAAATAAACGGGATAACCCTGCTGAGTCGTATAGAAGTACCCAACGGCTCTGACAGCGTTCGATGAACGTAATGCAGATATGTAGAGTCCGAGCGAATCGGCGATTGCGACACCGTACACCGAGAAACTATCGGGCGTATGGGGGGATGGAATCACCCCAGTAAGGAACGGAAAGTCATCCGGCCGCTTGTCGACCTCAACTGCATCCTGATCCCGCACGAAGCTAACGACAAGCTTCGTCGAGTCAATCAGGTACGTTACATCGCTACCGGGCGCTTTCCATACGGTCGCATCGACATTACTGCAGGTGGCAAACACCCAACTAAAGCAGAAATAGAACACCTGTCTCTTCATCGGGAACCTCCCACCGACTCACTGCGTTTGCACGCAACATCTCCGATTTCTGTCCCTGCGTCCAGCTGGTAGCATTGTCTGAATCGCTCGCCTCTAATGTCATATACCGCGATCTGAGCATGACCGTAGCCGGTTGCAACGACATACCGATCATTGTCCGACACGGCGAGGAACTTGACCACCATTCGGCCGATCATCTCGCCCCCCGAGTTGACAAAACCGATCGGGGAGATGGTGTCGATGATGTCTCGCTGTGTATCGTAGCAGTAGAAGTATGACGGCGCGGGGCTCAGCGCCGACGGGCTGCCGTAGTTGGAGAAAAAGAGCAAATCACCGTCCTGCGTTAGCGCCATGTCTCCCGGTCCCGGCGAGACGGAGATCGTCCTGATTATGCTGTCTGCTCCGACATCATAAACCAGCACCCGAGACACATCGACACTCACCCAGCAGTAGAGATACCAGTGCTGTTCATCGGGAGAGGGAATCACATTGAGTACCCGGTTGGCATACCGCTTAATGTGGTAGGAGGGGGCGCTGGGCAGCCCCGTGACAATGATGACCCCATTTGAGTCGGGCCCGCCCAATCCACAGTAGAATGTCTTTGAGTCGCGGGAAAAGGCACCCTGGAATGCCATTTGAAGACTGGTGTCCTGCCAGACGGTTGAATAATCTGCTGCTCTAACTATGGTGACGCCGAGCCCGGTCAAAGCAAGAAGGTGGCCGTCCGGAGATACTGCCGTTCCTCCTTCACCGTTGAATGGCAACATCTCCAACAACCTCATTGAATCGTCGGTTACTGCCGAACTTGCTCCTCCGAGGAACATCGTGTGGCCATCGAGTCCAGCGGCGATCCGGCTGCGGCCCCCCGCCCCGACCAGAGTGTCCAGAGTGCCACTCTGGGTGTTGTAGCGATAGTATGTGCCGCTCATGCCTTGGTTCTGTCTGGAGACATAGAACACATACTCCTGGGGTGCCGATGGTCCGGTACCGGGGGAGTCACACACCACCAGCAGGCACAGGGTCAGTAGGAGCCCGCACCCTGCAACGATCCTGCATCCTCTCATAAGAAAAATCCTCCACCTTCTGGATTCCCTCGTGTTCACCTATGAGACGTGCGCGACGGTGCCTTGTGCAAAGAGAAGTCTCTTCGGTGGCTATCTTTGAATAGCAAGATACTGTGGAACAGTGACAGAACCTGTCACTCTGAAATCAAGAATTTTCGGGAATTTTGCACAAAAATGGTGCTGCTGCACGATATTCGAGGCCCGAGCAGGACGCAACCACAACCCTTGTAACCGCTTTATAGAAAAGCTATTAGAGTAACTTCGGGGCTCTGTCGAACAATACCGACGACCCGAAGCGTCTGACCACTCATGCGGCCGGATACCGGGCCAGACTGGTGAGCCGCGCCCGGCTGAGCTTCAACTGCGCTTGGTCCCCTTCGGCAGGAAACGGCAGGAATCTCTCCGGCACTTTGTAGCCGGGGAGTGTGCGACGCAACTGCTCCGTGAGTTTGTCCGGCATGATAGCCGCTCCTCCGATCATCTCTACAAACGCCACCGGCCGATATCCCCACTTCTCGTCCGGAACCGGCACGACAATGGCGCTCGCCACACCTTCAATCTGCATAAGCGCCCGCTCGATCTCCTCCGGTTGAATATTCTCGCCGCCGGAAATGAACATGTTGTCCTTCCGGCCAATCACGGTCAGATATCCGTCCGAATCGAGCGATCCCAAATCGCCGGTATGAAACCAGCCCTCGCCGTCAATCGGGCGTGTAACGGAGTCACCTGACAGATAGCCGTGGAACAACGTTTCCCCCCGTACGAGGATCTCATGGTCGGAAGCGATCATCAGCTCCCGATGATTCAAGAGCTTGCCGGAACTCAATATCCGCTTAGGCAGATCTGCGGGGCATGTAGTCGTCACCTGTGAGCCCATCTCGGTCAGCCCATAGCTTCTGAACAACGGCAGGCCAAGCTCGCCGGCGCGATTGATGAGCCGATCCGGGATGCTGCTCCCGCCGAGCAGGATTGCTTTCAGACGAGCAGCCGACGTGCGGTTGAGTATGGCAGTATCAAGTAGCCGCTGCAGCTGTGTGCTCACAAGCGACAGATGGGTAATGCCGTTCAGCCAGTCCGGACCTGTTTCGTTTGTCGATGGCACGATGCGAACACTGCCGCCGCCAAGCAAGGCGCGGAACAAAGTCGACAGCCCCCCCACGTGATACAGCGGCAGACTCAGTCCCCAGCCATCCCCCGGACCGAACAAAATGTTCTCATTCGAGCCGAGCGCATTGAAGTAGTGGTTGCCGTAGGTGTGAAGCGCCGCTTTCGGCTCTCCCGTACTCCCCGAAGTGAAGATCACTGTCGCGGGACTGTCCAGATCGACTATCGGATCGGCCTCCGAATCGCCATCGGAGACAAATTGCAGAGTCCGTACATCAACAACCGGAGTCCCCAGCTCCCGTGAATCCTCTGTTCTTCTGGAGTCAACAATGACGTGGCGGCATCCCGCGATCCGAAGCATGTGGGAGAGGCCTACGTGCGGCATGCGCCAGTTGAGCGGACAGGCCACCGCACCGATGCGGATCAACGCCAGGATCAGAATCGGATACTCGAACCGGTTCTCGAGAAGAATTCCTATTCGTGAGCCCGGCCGAACACCTTGCCCCGCCAGTTGAGCGGCGACGTGCGTCACTGTGTCATAATACTCTCGATATGTCAGCGAGCGCTGTGAGTCGACCAGCGCCGGTGCATCGCCAAAACGAGTAGCGGCATCGGCCACCAAACACGGCACCTTATGCACCGGGAGTCTCCTCAAGCAGGGTTTGGTCTACGGAGCCGACGCAGCTTCGGATTTGTTCGAGGTCAAACGTGCCGTCGTGGATAGAAGGGGATCGACCCATTGAGTCTCGTTCGAACAAGGAAAGCGTATCCAGCCCGCAGGCAGACTGCTTCGGCATGGTGGCAGCCGCCAGATTGGCGAGCACCGCAATTCCAACTCCGCTTTCGATGGACGAGCTGATCACCGGCAGGATGCCGTCATCGAGCGCCTCACGCGCAAATTGACGGCAGCGCCCGAGGCCGCCGAGAAGCATCGGCTTCAGGATGATCGCTCTCAGCCCGGGGAACAGCGGCACGCCCCCCGGATTCAGCACGGTCATGGTTTCATCGAGGGCCACCGGAAGTTCGGTGTTGTGGCACAAGACAGGGAGGTCGGCCGGGTCCGCCAGCGGTTCTTCGACATAGGCAATATGACATTCGCGAATCCCCTCGGCGAACAACGCCGCATCCTCCAGCGACCAGGCGCGGTTGGCATCGAGGCGCAGTTCGATCTTCTCGCCAATAGTCTCGCGCACCCGGCGAACCGCTGCGATGTCATCTTTGACCGACTGCCGCCCGACTTTCAGTTTGAGGGTGCGGAACCCCTCGGCGACCCGTGTTCGCACCTGCGCCACCAGATCATCGCCGGAACCCATGAGAAGCGCATTGACAGCCACCGCTGAGCTACTCCCCGGCTCGAGTAGCCGGCCGACCGTGATACCGCGACAGGCCGCACCGAGGTTCAGCATCCCCATCTCGAGGCCGCATTGTACCGATGGCAACAGTGTCCGGCGCACGATCTTTTTCGGAAGCAGCTCTCCCGGATCGAACCAACTGCCGATGCAGGCGGATCGAAGAGCGAGCAGTTCCTGTGTGGCCTGATCGAGACTCTCCTCGCTGAAGCCGGGAAGGGGCGCGATCTCGCCCCAGCCAACTTGTCCTTCAGAGCCGAACAACTGAAGCAGAACCCCTTCGCGCTTCGCATACTCCTTGTCCTTCAGTGTGAACGGGGATCGAAACGGCAGGTGGTACCGGAACAGTCGAAGTTGGCTGATTCTCACAGGAGCCATCCGATCGAAAACAGCAGCGCATACAGCATGAGCAGTTTCCCGGTGGCGGCGAGCGCATCGTTCAGCGAGGGACCATCGGTCCTGCTGAAGATGGTTCTGATGGTCGGAATCGCGGGCACAAGAAACAGCGGTGCCATCAGCACCGGAGTATGGTTCGGCGCCATCAGCACCAGGAGAACCGGCGTGAGGGCGGCAACGATCAGGCAGGACAGGTACTCGACGCGCGCGAAGGTCCGTCCAAACCGGGCGGCCAGCGTCTTCTTGCCGGCGCGGCGGTCCCCGTCGATATCCCGGAGATTATTGACGGTCAGAATGGCAATCGAGAACATGCCCGGCGCCAGACCAGCCAGAACGGCGGTCGGCATCGATTCGAGCGTCTGCACATAGGCGGTTCCCCAGACCGGCACGAAACCGAAAAACACGAGCACGAACGGATCCCCCAGTCCGTGGTAACCGAGGGGGTAGGGACCCGCGGTGTAGATGACACCGAAGAGAATGGAGAACAACCCAATGACGAGAATCGGAACGCCGCCGCGTGCCACCAGATAGAGCCCGATCAGAAAAGCCAGCCCAAAGGCAAGCGCGGTCGCCGCTTTCATGGCGCCCGGGGTTACCCGCCCGGCGGCGGTCATGCGAAGCGGTCCGAGTCGTTCGGTGGTGTCGGTTCCTTTGACAAAATCGAAATAGTCGTTGGCGAAATTGGTGCCGATCTGGATCATGATTGCCCCGAACAGCGCCGCCAACGCAGCCGGTAGATATCCGTGACCGTCCGCATACGCCATCGCGGTGCCGATGATCACCGGGGCGATCGAGGCCCACAGCGTCTTGGGGCGCGCGGCCAGTACCCAGGTCCTGAGATCAGTATTCATCACGTGGGTAAGCAGCAGTTATGGACGGCGCGGGAATTTCCCGAAGTTCGGTTTCCGTTTCTCATTGAACGCATTGCGTCCCTCCTGCGCCTCCTCGGACATGTAATACAGCAGGGTGGCGTTGCCAGCCAGTTCCTGCAATCCGGCCTGGCCATCGCAGTCGGCATTGAGTGCGGCTTTCAGGCAGCGGAGAGCCAGCGGCGAGTTGGCCAGCATTTCGCGGCACCATTGGACAGTCTCCTCTTCGAGTCGCTCCAGCGGCACCACTGTGTTCACGAGTCCCATTTCCAGCGCCTGCTGGGCGTTGTACTGACGGCACAGGAACCAGATCTCGCGCGCCTTCTTCTGCCCGACAATGCGCGCCATATACGACGCCCCATAGCCGCCATCGAATGAGCCGACTTTCGGGCCGGTCTGGCCGAACACGGCGTTGTCGGCGGCGATGGTGAGGTCACACATCAGATGCAATACGTGGCCGCCGCCGATCGCGTAGCCGGCCACCATGGCGACAATCGGCTTCGGGCAGGTGCGGATTTGACGCTGGAAATCGAGCACGTTGAGCCGATTGACCCCCTTGGCGTCCTTGTACCCCGCTTCGCCCCGAATCCGCTGATCGCCGCCGGAACAGAACGCCTTGTCCCCCATGCCGGTCAGGATCACCACGCCGATGGTTTCATCGTCGCGCGCCTCGGCCAATGCCTGAGACATCTCCGTCACCGTCTGCGGTCGGAAGGCATTCCGCACCTGCGGCCGATTGATCGTGATTCTGGCGATCCCTTCCGCCTTGTGGTACAGGATATCGGTGAAGCGTCCCGCTTCAGTCCACGTTATCGTCGACATGTTCATTCTCCCTGTTCTGCTCAAAAAACAAGCGCAAGAGTTCCGTATACGACTCCGGCTGCTCGAAGTGGACATTGTGTCCGGCGTTTTCTATCATCACGGCTTTCCCCACCGGGCATCGCTCTTCCATCTCGGCGGCGATCCGGCTGAACTTCTCATCACCTATTCCCGCCACGAACAACATGGGGCGCCTGGCACCATCGAGCCGCTCCCACAGCGATGGCTGCACTCCCGTTCCCATAAATCGAAGCGAACGAGCCAGACCATCGGGTGAATTCTCCGCCCGTCGCTCGAGCATCGCCTCCAGTCGCTGACCGGCCGGAAACTGCCGAAACATCGGCTGACGGTACCAATTGGCCACGAACGCCTTCATGTCACCAGTCTGCAATTGCCGGGCCAGTGACTCATCGTGAGCGCGACGATCTGCCCGCTCCTCTTCAGTGGCCAGCCCCGGTGAGGTCGACTCCAGCACGGCATCCCGAAACCACCGGGGGTATTGCAGCATCAAATAGAGCCCTACTCGACCCCCCATCGAATACCCGACCAGATGGCACGGGCCGAGTTTCAGATCATCAAGCAGGTCGATCAGACCACGCGCGCACGGTTCCATTCTGAAAGCGTCGTCATTGTCCATCTGCCCGAGTACACCGTGTCCCGGCAGGTCGACCGCCAGCGTGCGGTAGTCCTCACCGAGCCGCCCGGCAACGTCTTGCCAGTCGTCCTTGTTCCCCATGAAACCGTGGAGAAACAGAATCGTTTCCTTTGGTCCGGCGGGCGAGAGGCGGTATGCGCGGGATGGCCAGAGACTCATCGGGTCACTCTCGTCGGAGCATGGCGGTCACCGCCTGCTGGATATCTCGGTGTTGTCTCCGGGTCGTCTCGGCATCAACCACCAGTTCAATCAGTGCAGACTGGCCGGACTGCCGGGCCGCGGCATAGGCATCGCAAAACGACGGTATTGATACCGGAGCATAACAGGGAATCCCGAACTGGGCCGCCGCCTTGTCGAATTTCAGACCGTGCGACGCCACGAAATAGTCGTCCAGCAGTTTGGCATGACGGGCAATCGGCAAATGCTCGAATATCCGACCACCATCGTTATTGAGCAGCACGATAATCACCGGCTGCGGCGAGGAGCGAAGCAACAGGAGCGAATTCAGATCGTGCAGAAACGCCTGATCCCCGATCAGCAAGGTGACTGGGCGAGCCAGTCCGGTAGCGTACCCGGTCGCACTTGCGATCGTGCCGTCGATTCCACTCGCCCCGCGGTTGCTCTGCACTTTCTGCAACCGGCCCTCGGGAGCCGCATACATGTCCATATAGCGAATCGGCATGCTGGAGGCCAGGAACAGCCCGTGATCCGCCTGCAGCATCCGCGACAGTGTCCGGCACGCACTCGGTTCGGAAAGCGAGTCCTTATCAAGAATGGTATCGATTATTGCCTGGAGTTTCTGTGAGCCCGATTGCCAGTGCGCTCGCCATTCCGGCAGAGCATTATTGCGTATGACCGCGGCAAATTGCCGACAGAACTCACCGACATCCGCCACCACCCGCGTACTGACGCGGTGTTGAGGATCGTAGCGACCCGGATGATTGCTGACGAGTGCATACTCCTTCAGGTCGGCTTCGGCCAGCAGCGTGGTGAGGCGCGAGGAAGTGATCCGGCCGCCGATTTGCAGGCAGCCGTCCGGTGCGATTCTGGCTCGAAACTCCGGATCAGCCAGCAGCAGATCGCTTCCGGCAACCACAGCGTTCGTCCGACTCCGCAGACCGGACGTAATGTCAGCCAGAACCGGCCAACCGAGTCTGTCCGCAAGTTGAGCCACGGCGGTTCGTTCCCGTTCGGTCCGCAATTCGCCGACCACCAGCAGCGGTCGTTTGGCCTGCGAGAACCGACCGTCGAGGGCTGCCAACTCCGCCAGATCGATTACCTGGGATGCCGGGTGATAGCGGGTGAATGGTTCGTTGCTCGTGACCCACCGAGCCAGCGCCGACCAACGGGCGAGGTCAATGACCACCTCGGAACCATCCGGCGCGAGCGGCTCCCGGTACATGCAATTGAGGTGTACCGGACCGGCCGGTACGTTCACCGCGCGGAAGTACGCCTGGTCGACCGTAGACAGCACAAACGCCGGATCGATGGAAGTATCGGGACAGGGGAGATCAAACTGCCAGCGCGGATACGATGAGAAGATGCCGACCTGACGGATCGTCTGATTGGCGCCGCAGTCGCGCAGTTCGGGCGGACGGTCCGCGGTCAGGAGAATCATCGGGACATTGTCCAACGAGCTTTCCACCACGGCCGGGAGCAGGTTGGCCACGGCCGTACCGGATGTCGTGATCACCGCTGCCGGTCTGCCGGTAGCCCGCCCATAGCCGAGTGCGAAGAAAGCCACCCCGCGTTCGTCGCCGTGTACCCGGATGCGCGCTCGGTCGTTTTGCGCGGCGGCCGCCACCAGAGGAGTCGACCGCGATCCGGGCGCGACACAGAACTGGGTGACGCCGCAGCGCACCAGCTCGTCGATCATCAGCTTCGCCCAGAGATGGTTGAGATTGCTCGTGAATTCGTTCATATCGCTACTACCTGTCCGATAAACGAGGCCAGCTTCTCTTCCGTTTCCCGCCATTCCGTATCGGGCATTGATCCCTCAACGATACCGACCCCGGCGTACGCCGTCAACAGCCGCCCCTCCAGCAGACAGGATCGGATTCCGACTGCAAATTCGGCTTCGTCAGCCCCCAGCCAGCCGATCGGCCCGGCATACCAGCCCCGGTCGATCCATTCCAGTTTGCGGATCGCCTCGAGCGCCGCGACGCGCGGATACCCGGCTACCGCCGGGGTGGGGGGGAGGAGGTCGAGCAACTGCCGGTCGCTAACGTCAGCTCGAAGGGTACCCACGGCGGTCGAGACAAGGTGTTGCAGACGATGCAGTTTCAGGAGTCTGGTCGGCGTGAAAGTGAGACTGGACGTCAGGTCCCCCAGCGACTCGGCGATGGCCTCCTGCACCCAGAGGTGTTCACGGCGGTCTTTATCTGAATCGAGCAATTCCTGGCCAAGCCGTTCATCCTCTTCCCGGGACACTCCCGTTGACCGTGTTCCGGCCACCGCTTCCGTCCTGATCGTTCGGCCGCACCGCTGGTACAGCCGCTCCGGCGTGGCGCTGATAAAGGTATCCCCTTTGAGCGTCTGCATGCCGAACAGGAAGGAGCCGTTCAAGACAATGCGCCATTTCGCCAGCAGCCACCACGGAGATATCTCGTCATCAAGTTCAAGCTGCAGCGTCCGCGCGAGAGCGACTTTCGACAATTCCCCGTCATTGATCCTGAGCAAAGCGCTCCTGACTGTCCGCAGGAACTCGGATCGATCTGGATCACTTACCTGCGATACGACGGTCGGGGCTGTCGACGGGAATTCGCATGGAACCACCGTCATGCTTCGCAACTGCTCTCGAGCCAGCCCAACCAGGGAGTCCCGCAGGAGATTCACCGCCAGCCGGTACTCATTTCCGGTCCGTCTGACTTCGATGAGCGGACAGATGAAGCGGCCATTGCCGAACTGCTCCCATTCTGAGGAAACTCTGGGATGATTCAGGTCAAAGCGCTGACCGCCGATATATCGTAGCGCCGGGATACCAACAGACAGAGCCTGAGCGGAGGACCGCTCATCAGCGATGCCGATGCCCGCCAGTTCGAACTCTCCATCGCGGCTCCGCCAATAGAGGCGCACCAGCGACGATTGTGCCCCCAACCAGGACAACAGATCGGTCTCCACAAGCGTCTGTTCGAGCCGAATCGGGGCGCGACATTGCTCCACCTGCCGCAAAAGTATCGCCACCGCGCTCTTGAGTGAGCGAGGCGTGTGGTCGGATGGGGCGGGGGTCACGGCTTGTCCCCCTGATAGAGGGTGGCGATCCCGAACGTAAGCGGCGTCCCCTGTACGTCAACGAATCCTGCCTTGGTCATCAGCGCGCCGAACGAATCGCCGTACGGAAAACTCTCCACCGTCTCGTTCAGATAGCGATAGGCATGACTGTCGCCGGAAATCATGCCTCCCAGACGGGGGAGGATCTTGCGGAAGTAGAGCAGATAGAGTTTTCGCAGCAGCGCAGACTTCGGCAAGGAGAACTCCAGGATCAGCGCCCGTCCACCCGGTCGAAGGATCCGAGCCATCTCGCGCAACGCCAGGTCGACATCGAGGACATTCCGGATTCCGAAACTGATGGAGACAACATCGAAGCAGTTCTCGGCAAACGGCAAACAGCAGGCGTCGGCTCGCACCAGGGTAAACTGGTTGTGCAGCTCTTGTTGCACCAGCTTGGCGCGGCCGATTTTCATCATCTCCGCCGCCATATCCAGCCCCACGCCGCTGGTCACCCGCCCGCTCTCGCGGAGTGCAAGCAACTGGTCCGCTGTTCCCGTCGCCAGATCGAGTGCTTCCAGATTTTCACCCTTCGGAAGCCGGCTCGCCAGTTTCTTTCGCCATACCTTGTCCCGATTCAAGGACAGGAAGTGGTTTAGGAAATCGTACCGTCCGGCGATTCGGTCAAACATCCGCCAGACCTCCCGGCGGGATGGTCCGGCTTCCTGAGCGGGGCTTGTTGTTCGGGATTCTGCCATGGCAACGGCAATATACCTCTCGAATTCGAGCTTGGAAACAGTGGTGGCCGGGGAGACTCCGGACCGGTTACCGCCTTGACAACGCAACTCTTCGGGTTATATTGTCGTAGATTCGAGAAACGAGAACCTGAATCTGCCGAAAGGAGGCATTGCCAGATGACTGTCTTTGTTGAAATCCGCATCACGGTGGTGCGCCTCGGGAGAGAATCCGCCTGAGTCGGCGGCTGCGGTTTCGCTTCGTTTTCGTACCTGCTCCCTGCCCATACCGGGTCATTCTCCCTTTTCGCACCACGATAGTTGGCGCTTCATCGTGCCGATGAAGCAGTATCGGCCGTTGGCGTCCCTTGTCGTGTCGCCGACCGCCCAACACATTGATTTGGTGCAATAGTCATGGATTTACAGCAACTGGGATGGTCTCCATCCCTGGAAACGCAATTTGAACCATTCCGCGCTCACCGATTTATCCCGGCCCGCGTCGCCGAAGAACATCGAGAGCGTTATCTCGTCTTCTGCGAACACGGGGAATTCAGTGCGGAAGTGAGCGGCCGCCTCCGTTTCGGCGCCGCCTCCCGGCTGGATTTCCCGGCGGTCGGCGACTGGGTCGCCGTGCAGGCGGCCGATGATTCGCTGGGCATTATCCATGCCCTGCTTCCCCGGTCGACTCTGTTCGTCCGCAAGGTTGCGGGGGAGACCACCGAGGCGCAGCCGGTGGCGGCCAATGTCGACTTCGCGCTGGTGGTCACCGATACCGACCGTGATTTCAGCCTTCGCCGGATCGAGCGGTATCTCACGCTCGTGTATGAGAGTGGCGCCGCGCCGGTGATTGTCCTTAACAAGGTCGACCTGTGCGACCATATCGGGGAACTGGCGGCAGAGATCGAACGGGTGGCGGTCGGCGTACCGATCTGTTCGGTGAGCGCCGCTACGGGCAGCGGGCTGGAGACGCTTCAGCCGTTTGTCGGGCCGGGGCGCACCTCCGCGTTGATCGGATCGTCCGGTGTCGGCAAGTCCACCCTGATCAACCGGCTGCTCGGCTCGGAACGCCTGAAGACGACTGAAGTGAACGAGTTCGACGGCCGTGGCCGTCACACCACCACCTATCGGCAGCTTCTCCAACTGCCGACCGGCGGGCTGGTGATCGACACTCCCGGCATGCGGGAGATTCAGCTCTGGGCCGATGAGGCGAGTCTGGGAAGTACTTTTGAGGATATCGCCACCATCGCAGCCCAGTGCCGGTTCGCAGACTGCAGCCACAACACCGAACCGGGCTGTGCAGTTCGTGTGGCACGGGAGAACGGGACAATCTCGGCCGATCGCTGGGAGAGTTATCTCAAGCTGCAGAGGGAGCTGCGACATCTGGAGCGCAAGCAGAACCTCCGGGCGGCACTCGATGAAAAAGCGCGCTGGAAGAAAATCCACAAGCTGGCCAAAGAGATCAGCCGCCGCAAGTATGGGCATGGCCGCCGCACATCGTAGCTAAACACCAATTGCGGAGAATACTGGGGCAGGACCGATCACGGTTCTGCCTCGTTCTCGTTCCGAATCGGGAGAGTGATTTAATGCGTGTCGGCGGGCTGAGACTGGGGAGCGTTGCTGTTGGTCGGGACGTCGGCAGGCGCCTTGTGTTTGCCGAACGTCAGGTAGATGATCAGGAACACCATCGAGCAGCTGATCGCCGCGTCGGCGATATTGAACGTCCACCACCGGTCCACGTTGATCCAGAGGAAGTTGATGTCGGGAATATCGATATCGATGAAATCCACGACCTGGCCGAAGCGGATGCGGTCGATGATATTGCCGATCGCCCCGGCCACGATAAACGCCAGCGGCCAGGCGAAGTAGGGCTCATGGCGACGGAGCCAGACGAAGTAGCAAAGAATCGGAGTGACGATCAGGGAGACAATCAGGTAGAAATTCGAGGAGCCGAGACTGGTACCCAGCGCCCCCCCCTCATTGTAGATGAGGGTGAACATGAAGAACCGCCCGAGGACGGGTTGAGAGGGTTGGCCGGTCAGGGCCGAGACGGCCCAGAGCTTGGTGATCTGGTCGAGCGCCACGACAACGAAGACGACAATGGTCGGCCAGAGCAGCTTGCGAAGATCAGCGGCCAGCTTTCTTCTCCTCTTCCTTGGACTTGCAATCGATGCAGAGGCGGGCATGCGGCACCGCTTCCAGTCGCGCCTGGCTGATCGGCTTGTTGCAGGTCTGGCAGATGCCGTAGCTGCCGTCCTGAATCCGACGGAGCGCCTCGTCGATATGGTACACCAGCCGCCCGGATTTGGAGGCGAACATGAACTGCATCTCGCGGTCCATCGTGTCGGTCCCCTGGTCGGCCATGTGATACGAGTAGGATGAGAGATCGCCGGATGCCTCTTTCATCGTGGTGCCGATGACGCCCATCTCCTCCAGCAGCGTCTTCTTCTTGTCCAGAAGCAACTGCTCGTACTTCTTCAAATCGGCCTTCTTCATTTCGTGCTCCGATCGCTCACTTTTTCAACTGCTATTTCTGCGCTAATCCCGTTTATGTTGCACTGCAACGAGCCCGGAATACTCGGAATACTAAACTTGATATCCACAGCCAATGTTTCCCCCTGAATGTATTTCTGAAAGGTCCCCACAGCAGTGGATAACTTTGTAGCATTTGGGTCTGCAGATGCATACGATATCCTAATTGAGTCAGTTACTTCGAAACCGGAACTCTTGCGCAGGTTCTGGATTTTGTTCACCATCTCGCGGGCAAACCCCTCGTCAATCAACTCCGGCGTCAGGTCCGTCACCAGCGCCACAGTCACCGGGCCGTCGGACTCAACCGCGAAACCATCCTTTTCAATCCGCTGAACATCCACTTCACTCGGCGTCAGTTCTACGCGAGCGCCATTGTCCTCAAAGGCGACATTGCCGCTGCGGACAAACTGCTTGACCGCGAGGTTGTCCATGCTGTTGACAAACGCCTGCGCGGCTTTGACATGACTGCCGAGCTTCGGACCGGCCGTCTTGAAATTGAGCTTCGCGGCGTAGGTGATGTACTGGTCTAAATCGGCGGCCGCAACCACTTCCTTTATGTTCAGTTCATCCGCGATAATATCGATATCTTCAGTCAACTTTTCAAACTGATTTTGGCCCGCCACATGAACCAGCAGGCGCCCCAACGGCTGCCGGACCTTGAGGTTTTTCCGCGCCCGGGCCGCCCGCCCCAGGGAAACCACGGTCCGAACCAGCTCCATTGACTCCTCCAGTGCAGTGTCGATCTGCCCCGGGGCCGAGACCGGGTACGTGGTCATATGCACCGACAGGGGCAGACCGTATTTCTCACGCATCTCGCCGGCCAATTCCGTCCAGAGGAGTTCAGCGATAAACGGTGAGATCGGGGCGCTCAGTCGGCAGATCCCTTCCAGGACCCGGTACAGCGTCAGATACGCCCGCATCTTGGAGGGGTCATCCCCTTTTGCCCAGAAGCGGCGGCGATTGTTGCGAACATACCAGTTGGACAGATCATCGACGACGAAACTCTGGATAACCCGCACCGGTCGGGTGATCTCGTACCGATCGAGATTCCCGGCGACCTCTCTGACCAGCGAGTGATAGCGGGACATGATCCAGCGGTCGAACCGGTCGGCCGGTCCCGCCTTTTGTTCGAGGAACTGCTCGATCGTAATGCCCGCGGCATTCGCCCGGTCCACGATCTCATCGATATTGGCGTACAGGGCGAAGAAGCTGTAGGTATTGCGGAGCGTGTCGAAATATTTCCGCACCACGTCGACCAGTGCCTCTTCGTCGAATTTGGTCGGCAGCCACAAGTTCGAGTTGGAAACCAGATACCAGCGCATCGGATCGGCGCCGTACTTGGCCACGGTCGCAAAGGGATCCACCACGTTCCCTTTGTGCTTGGACATCTTCTTGCCTTCTTTGTCCAGGACGAATTCGAGCACCACCACGTTTTTGAACGGCGGCTTGTCGAACAGCATGGTGGAGATGGCCAGCAGTGAATAAAACCAGCCACGGGTCTGATCGACCGCCTCGGAAATGAAATCGGCCGGGTACTTCTTCTCGAACAGCTCCTTGTTTTCGAACGGGTAATGCCACTGGGCGTACGGCATCGCCCCGGAATCGAACCAGACATCGATCAACTCCGGCACGCGGGTCATGGTCGAGCCGCATTCGCAGGTCAGCTTGATCTCGTCGATCATCGGGCGGTGCAGATCGAGCTCGGCCGGGACATTCTTCGCTTCTTTGCGAAGTTGTTCCACCGAGCCGACCGCCCGCTGCTGGCCGCAGGCGGGGGCATCGCATATCCAGATCGGCAGCGGGGTGCCCCAGAACCGCTCGCGCGAAAGCGCCCAGTCGACATTGTTTTCCAGCCAGTTCAGCATTCGGCCGGTCCGGATTTCATCCGGGACCCAGTTGATCGCGTTGTTGTTGGCGATCAATTGATCCTTGAACTGGGTGGTTTTGATATACCAGGACTGCCGCGCGATATAGATCAGCGGCGAGTCACACCGCCAGCAGAACGGGTAGTTGTGCTCGTACTGCTCGGTCTTGAACAGCCGGCCGGAGCGCTTGAGGTCCTTGGTAATGATCGGGTCGGCGTCCTTGATGAACAGGCCGGCGTACGGCTTGGCGAACTCGACGAAATGCCCGTTCGGTTCCACCGCCTGAAGCATCGGCAATCCGTACTGCTTGCCGATCTCGTAGTCATCGGCGCCGTAACCGGGGGCGATATGCACGATCCCGGTGCCGTCCTCCATGGTGACGAAATCACCATTGATGACATAGAACGCCTGGTCGGACTGATCGGCAAACGTGTCGAACAGCGGGACATATTTCCGCTTCAGATAGGTCGAACCCCTGGCCCGGGACAGGATGGTCACATCCGTACCGAAGACTCGCCCCACCAACGCCTCGGCCAGCACCAGCCTTTCCCCATCGTGCTCCACCATCACGTAGTCCGCATCCGCCTTCATGCAGAGCGCGGCATTCGATGGCAATGTCCACGGGGTAGTTGTCCAGACCAGGTAGCTGAAATCCCCATCGGCCGCCTTCATCTTGACGAACAGCGAGGGGTCCTTGACCAAATCGTACCCCTGCGCCACCTCATGGCTGGAAAGCCCGGTGCCACAGCGAGGACAGAACGGGACGGTCTTGTGCCCCTGGTACAGCAGATCCCGGTCGAACAGGTTCTTGAGAATCCACCAAACCGATTCGATATACTCGTTCTTGAGGGTCACATAGGCGTCGTCCAGATCGAGCCAGTAGCCGATCCGCTTGGTGATCTGATCCCAGTCCTTGAGATACTTGAATACCGACTCCCGGCACTTTTGGTTGAAGGCCGCTATGCCGTACTCCAGGACCTTGGATTTGGAGTCCAGCTTGAGCTGCTTCTCGACCTCGATTTCCACCGGCAGACCGTGGGTATCCCAGCCCGCCTTGCGGTCCACCCGGAACCCCTGCATGGCCTTGTAACGGCATACTAAGTCTTTGACTGTACGCGAGATAACATGGTGTGTGCCGGGTCGGCCATTGGCTGTCGGGGGGCCTTCGTAGAAGACGAATTCGGGACGGTTCAAGGCCGCGTCATGGGCCTTGTGGAACACCTGCTGGGCTTCCCAGAAGACGAGTATTCTCTCCTCGGCGGCCGGGAGACTGAACTGATCTTTGAGCGGGTCGAATCGCATAGTTTTTTATTCCTTGGCAGTCGATTAAGGTAGTCGCCTTGGCCCGCATTTCCAAAGGAAAAAACGGCGGACCCCGCCCCGGTCCCCCCTCCGAAAACCCCGGTCAAATAATACACAAGTCGATTCCTTCGTGCGTCTGTAGGAAAGGAACCCTCCATCAGCATCCGCTTGACAAACATGGAGTTCCGGAAGTATGTTAGGGCGTGCCCAGCTTGATGGGTGCCAAAACCTGGGAGGAGATTATGCCGAAGAGTCTTATCACGTTGTCGCTGGCTATCGGACTGCTTGTGGTGGCCTGTAATGAAAACAAGAACCCGGTCCAGCCGGAGCCGTCCTACACGGTATCGGGAACTCTAGACATCTGGCGGTGCGGGGTGGGCGATTGGTTTAACAACCAAGGCGAAGACCACCGCTTTGGCGTCGTAACCGGCCGAACCGCAGTACTCCGATTTATCAGTTCGGAGGGGGCCGAGTCGGTCTGCCTCACTGATGACTCCTCGACTTTCCGAATTGCGCTTGACACCGGTTCGTATTCACTGGTGATCGAGACTGACTACACCTGGCCGGATACCGTGCCCGATCTTCATGTTGGCACCGACACTGCTTTGGCGCTGAATATAGTGTACGCCTGGTTCGAGCCCGCAAGCTTGAGAGTCGTGTTCTACTACAGCAATCCCGCAGACTCCCTCGGTGAATTCCGGGAACGGGCATTCCTGCAGTTTTTCGAAGACCGGATGGAGGGAATGGTAGTGGTCGACTCTGCATCACGTACAGTCAGGACCTATCCGCCGGACCCGGCGATATTCGCCTATGTCACCTATGCGGTACCTGTAGCGGCGGAACACACGAAGTGGCAGGTGGTAATCAGGGCTCAGGCGGTCTTTCTGGAGTACGAGACCTTCTTCCCCGGTGGGTTCTATGTCGACCCGGGATACTATATCTGTATGAATCGCTGACGGTTCCTCAGTAGCGGGAATGTCGACCAAACTTGCACCTTGCCAGAGGACCAAGAATCAATTATCTCGGCAAAAAGGAGGAGTCGATTATGTCGCCACGCCGCTTCATCGTCATCGGTATCGCCGTGTTGGTACTATGCGCCTGCCCGCTCGGCACGCTCGTCGCCCAGACCACCTGGATGCACCCGCCGATCCAGCAGGGGGTTGCGTTGGAATTCTCCAAGGCCCAGTTCGACGGCGGTGACAAATTCAAATTCTGGACATCGACGGTGTTCCTGTACGGCAAGTGGCAGGCCTCGCGGGATCTGTCGGTGATATTCGAATTGCCGGTGGCCAACGTAGATTATAGCGAAACATACAACTGGTACTACCCCCCGAACACAGTCACCTTCCGCGGTACCAGATTCGGAAATCCGTATTTGGGCGTTGAACTCGGCGGCGAGGGCTCGCCGCTCATTGGCGAATTGGGATTTCGGCCGCCACTCGTAGGCGACGAGGCCTGGGCCAACCACTATCCGCTCGTCATTGGCAACTTCATCGCGTACGATCGCTTTGAGGCGTTCGTGCCCAAGCTCATGACCTTCTCCGGCGCCCTCGGCTATCGCGGCCGGACCACATCAGGTGATCTCAATTCCACTGTGAAGATTCTCCTTGGTCCAACCGCCATGGTGCCCAATGAAGGGGACCCCGAAGTGTTTGCCGATGCCTTTGCCGAGTACTGGTTGCAGTACCGGCCAGTGATATTCGGCATTGGTTTCACCGGGCGCTATCTTGTGACGCAGGAAGATGTGGACTTCGGAGACCGGACCGTGTTTCAGGGCAAGACGGCGCTTCAGTGGGCATTTGGACGAGTTCACCCCGGAATTCACATTCAGTTGCCGCTGGATGATGATCTCTCTGATGAGGTCGAACTGGTGTACGGCGTCGATCTGGCTATCGACTTGTTTCCAAAGGGCAAGTCAGACAACGTCGGGAGCAGTTTCCGCTGAGGATTTCGCCGCGGACGACCACTCCTGTTGACAGCGGGCCGATACCGTGATACTCTGGGCTTGGAGTACCTGTCATGAGAATCGGCTTTGTCCAATTTGCCCCCGTGCTGGGCGACCGCTCAGAAACCATCGATCGGCTGCAGTCGCTAGCCAATCAGTTCGATGGGGCTGACCTGCTGGTCCTTCCCGAGTTATGCAACTCCGGCTACAATTTTGTTTCGCCACAACAGGCTTGGGAAAGCTCCGAATCCCTAGCCGACAGTCCGTTCGTGCGGTCTCTCACCGAACTCTGCACTATCCACAAGCTCCAGATCGTTGCCGGTCTCAATGAGCGTGCGGGCAACGTGCTGTACAACTCCGCCGTGCTGGTGGGGCCAAACGGTGTGGTCGGACTCTATCGCAAGCTGCACTTGTTCCTCGACGAAAAGGAGTTCTTCCAGCCGGGGGACTTGGGGTTGCCGCTCTTCACCGTAAACGGCGTACGGATCGGCATGCTGATCTGTTATGACTGGATGTTCCCGGAGTGCTGGCGCAGCCTCGCCCTCAAAGGGGCCGACATCATTTGCCACCCGTCGAATCTCGTGCTCCCCGGTCGTGCGCAGAAAGCGGTGCCGGTGCACGCCATGACCAATCGGCTCTTCGTCATCACCGCCAATCGGATTGGCAGCGAGCGGGAACTGACATTCACGGGTCGCTCGCTGATCGCCGACCCGCGCGGTGAACTGCTGACCGAGGCACCGACCGATCAGGAATGCGTGCGGATCGTGGAGATCGACATTGCGAAGGCGCGCGACAAGCAGATCACGCCACGCAACAACCTCATAGAGGACCGCCGTACCGACGTGTACGGAGAATTCGGGCATGAGTGAACTGATCCGACAGAATCTCGCGCGCATTCGCGCGGACATCGCCCGGGCGTGTGATCGAGCCGGCCGCAACCCGGACGAAATCACCATGGTCGCCATCACGAAAACGCATCCCGCAGAAGTCATTGTGCAGGCCGTGGCCCTGGGGCTGACTGACGTCGGCGAGAGCCGAATTCAGGAAGCGGAACCCAAAATCAGCCAGCTTGGACCGATCGCCCGGTATCATCTGGTCGGACATCTGCAGACCAACAAGGTCAAGAAGGCGATTCGTCTGTTCGACATGATCCAGTCGGTGGACTCGCTGCATCTGGCCGAGGAGATTTCCCGGCGGGCAGTGGAAGGAAACCGGGTGATCGACTGCCTGATCGAACTCAACAGCTCCGGTGAACCGCAGAAGTATGGCGTTGCGCCAGAACACGTTAGTACGTTGTTGCAGCAGGTGATGCCGCTGCCGGGGATTCGAATCTGCGGCCTCATGACCGTTGGCCCGCTCACTGATGATGAAGCGGATATCCGCCGCGCCTTTGCCGAGACGCGACGATTCTTCGAGGAACTCCGTGAGATCGCCCCGGAGGAGTTTCGCGTCCTATCGATGGGGATGAGTCACGATTTCCCCATCGCCATCGAAGAGGGAGCCACGATGATTCGCCTCGGTACCTCCCTATTTGGCGTTCGGGGCGCCTGAGCAGGCCTCTTCACGCACCGACTCCAAGGGGAGCCGGGCCTCATATTTCCGTACTTACCCGTAAATTTCCCGCCCGAAAGTTCGATAATAGAAAGAGGCGTATCAGGTTGAAACGTCCCGGGCCAACCGGCTGACCGGCGGGTCTGTCTGAATCGAACATAGGCACCGAAGATAGAGAGAGTAATCATGGAACTGTCCCCCAACGACATCCGCAACTTTGAGTTCGGCACTCAGATGCGCGGTTATGACAAGGAAGCGGTCGACAACTTCAAGGAGCAGGTGGCCCTTTCTCTGGAGATGCTCAAGCAGGAGAACCTGAAGCTGTCCATGGAAGCGGAGTCGCTGAAGATACAGTTGGCCGGATTGAAGCAGTTCGAGGATGCCATCAAGAATGCGGCCATCGACGCCCGCCGCAATGCCGACATGACCATTGCGAACGCCAAGAAAGAGGCGGAGCTGCTGCTGTCCCGGGCGGCGGCCGAGGCCACCCAGGCGCTGGCAACCCGCGCCCAGCGTCGCGACGAGCTCGAAGCCGAGATCACCAAGCTGGAGCTGACCCGTCGCTCGTACCTGACCAAACTTCGCTCGCTGATCAGTTCCCACCAGGAATGGGTGGAAGAACTGGCCCGCACCGAGGCCACGTCGGCTCCCCAGCCGGGGACCACACGCCCGGTTGCCGAGGACTCGATAGAGATCACCCAGACTTCCGAAATTGCGAGCCGCAAACGAGAAACCGTGGCGACGCAGCCGTCGCAGTCACAGCCGATTCACCTCGAGGAAGCCAATGATGCGCGGCAGATCATCCCGGTGATGGCCGATCCGGAGACGAGCGATATTGCCGCCCTCAAGAGCGCTATCCAGGACGAACCGAAAGCCCAACCGCCGCAGGTGGACCCGGAGTTGGCCGCAGCTCTGGAGAACTACCAGCGACTGGCCGAATCCAAAGCCAAGGCGGATCCCGCGAGCACCGGGCCTATCCTGCGCCCGTCCCCGAAATTCGTCACCGCCAACGGCAACACACTGCCGGCCGACCTATTGTCCCCGCAGATTCGCAGCGATGAAATCAGCGAATCGACGGACCGTGTCAAGACCGCATCGTCGCTTGAGCCAAACCGGCTGAACCCTGATCCCCAGCCCACACAGGGGAAAGGGGACAACCTGGCCGACGTGCTGGACAATGTCGTACACAAATTCGAGGAGGAGATGGACAAGGCCGCCAAGAACTGAGTCCGACGTCCGATCCGACATAAAAAGACCGGCTCGCGCAGTGCGCGGCCGGTCTGTGCATTTCAGGAGGGAGAGTTGTCACCCTCTCTCGTCTTCATGGCGTCAAAAAAGAAAATCGACCATGGTCGTCACATCGCCGACATCCACCACTCCATCACCGTTCATGTCCGCTTGCCAGTAGTTCGGCGGCATCTGCAGGAGCAGGAACAAGTAGTCGACCAAAAGCGTCAGGTCGCTGATATCGACATCCCCGGAACCATCAACATCCCCCGGCACGCCGACCAGGTCCAGATAGCGCGAGAAGATATCGGTGTTGTCGTTCCCGTTACGGTAATCCTCCCAGACAAATAACACCGTACTGCCCTCCACAGCCAAATGTGGGTTCTGCTTGACGGTCGGAGTGACATCGGAGTTGATCCGCAGACGCGAAGCGGCCGGTCCCGACATGGTGAGCCGCTGCGCCCAGACGGCGGAATCGCAGCAGGACAAATCCTGATAGGCGGCGAGGAACTGATTGTCCGGCAGCACCGCGATGCTAATCCCATTGGCATCCTGTGATTCCTGCTGCGAACTGGTCAGGCGGGTCCAGTTCACGGTCTGATTTCCCGAAGCATCGAACAGCGCGACCCATGAACCCGGGCCGGGATAGCAGCCGGAAGTCGCCCAGCCAACGGCATATTCGGACAGACCGTTCACAGCCACACTGGGCGAACTCCACCCTCCGCAGGGACCGGTTCCGGCGATCATTTGATAGGCAGCGACTGGTCCGCCGGCGGCATTGAACCGCTGGAACACCGGTTTCATGTAACCCGACTGCAACCATGTTAGGGCAAATTCGCCGTTCGGCTTCATGCCTATGGCTGGCTGCGTACCTCCTCCGGGACCGCTCACTTCCACGCGCTCGGTAAGCGGAACTGGGGGAACACTCGATGAATATTTCCGCACGAACACGCGGCTGCTCTGTTCGCCGGAGGTGCGGGCGTGGTATGCCAGCACGAAGCTGCTGTCTGCGGCCACCCCGACCTGGCCGCTAAACGACTCGACTTCGGGTGTGGCGGGTTCCACCAGGAAGCTGGGGCTGCTCGTCTGGAACGAGGGTCCGTCGAGGACGCGGGCGAAGGTGAGACTGGTCCCCAGAAACCCCCGGTAGTCGTACCACACGACCACCGTCCGGCCGGTTCCATTGGTCCCCACCGCGAAAGAGGTCACCCAACCGGAATCGTTGAGTTTGAAATTCACCCCCACCGGTTGGCCGGAGGCATCGTACCGCTGCCCATACAGCTCTCCCTTGTCGCTGCTGCGATAGTCTATCCAGAGCACGAGTGCGGTTCCGTCCGGACCGGTTACGACCCGCGGTCTGATCTGGTTCGCGCCAATATCGTCGTGGACTCGTTCCGCCGCGGTCAGGTGCCCACCGGCTGCGGTGAAGTGCTGCCGGACGATCTCACCATTGTAATAGAGCCCCGGGGTTCTCCAGACAAAACCGAGCTGGCCGGTTGGTGAAATCACCTGAGCCATGCCGCTCTCGATATGCCGGCTGCGCTGCGTGGTAATGACCTGGTCGTCTCCCTGCTGCGTGCCGTCGGCCGAATACCACCTCACCATCACCGTCGAGTCATCCCCTTCGGCGAAATCCGCGATCGTGAAGCCGCTTCCGAGGGGCGACAGACAAAGGCCGTAACGCTTCGAATCATGCTCGGCCTCCTCTTCGAGACTCAGCACCTCCGACAGCGGCGAGCCTGACCCGCTGAAGCGTCGCACATAGTCATGACTCCAGACATTGTACAGAACGTAACCGCCGGGCTCGACCTGAATGGAAGAATCAAACTGCATCTTCCAGGCCGCACACAGGGAACCATCGGCCAGGCGACAGAGCTCAATACCGTACGGGATGCCGCGCGCACCCTCGCCGAACACGCCGATCTCTGTCGCCAGCGTGTCCACCGGGCCGGAAGGGGCACCGCCGAAAGCGATGAAGCGCAACTGCACCGTGTTGTCTTGCATCTGCGCCACGGCCGCCCCCTCGCCGTCGGTGACGACGGTTCGCAGTCTGGCCGGTGTCTGACTCGCCGGTTCAAACAGCAGGTAAGGGCCGCCAACCTTCAGACCGCTCGCATCGAGCCATTGGCCCATAACGCTATAGATGGCATGAGTCGTATCCAACTGCACCCAGCCGGCCAGAATGTGACCGTTCGCACTCATACCGACGAACGGCCTCTGGAAGCAATACCAGCAGGTCTGCCAGTCCAAATGCTGCATAAGCAACGGACCCCAGAGCACCGATCCGGAAGCGCCGTACATCTTGGCATAGACGCCGTCGCCGTGAACATACACGACCACGAAATCTCCGCTGGATCTTCGGGCCACGGCCACCGGTTCAGGCCCCACGGGATCGTCAAGAATGAGGACATTCTCCCCTATCGGCGCACCATACCAGTTGAACAACTGGGCGTAGTACCGTGGGTGACCCGCTCGATAGTCCACCCAGGTCACTACGTAGTTGCCGCTGCCATCGTCCGCCACCGACTGTTGCATGTGGTCGAAGATGGTAGGGTAGTTCTCCTCGTTGATTTGGAAGTCCGAGATGTTGACCGACCGGGCCGATCCCGGGGCCAGAAGCAATACCGCCGAGAGACAGAGCGCGACGGTGAAGAGCGCTTTCATGACAACCTCCCGCATGTCCGATAGGACATCCGCTGTTTGGGTCGTTGTTCCGTTACGCGGGGATCGAAGCTATCGAAAATATCGCATCGCTGGACCATTTTGTCAATGATTATTCACGATCAGTCGCCGTCGCTGACGACAGGCGGACGGCCATGATACGATCGCAAGATAGCTGCAGGCGATGCACACGCCGGCTGCGGGGCAAACCGTTACGGTGTGGATTCCAATTGGGGGTATTTCGCCCGGACCTCCCGGAACGCGGTCGAGTCCATCCCCTTGGCCAGCGCGTGGGCGAAGGCCCGAGCGGCCTGCGAGTAGGCACCCCGCTCGGCAAAGGCATTGCCGGCCTGCTGGAAGTAGGTGGCCGGTATTTCATCGTAGCCGGCCAGTCGGTCGACAAACCGTATCGATGCCTCGAAGTCGTTGAGCCCGACCATGACCGATGCCATGCCGACCAACGAGGAGGTCGCTGTTGAGTCGATGATCAGCGACCGCTCGAACATCGTCCGTGCTTTGTTGTATTCCTTGCGACGCAGCCAGGCCGTCCCAATGTTGTTGATCGTGTTGACATTGTACGGATTGATGCCATCGGCCAGATCGAACAACTGCAGGGCGGAATCACCGTGTCCTGTCTCCAGCACGCAGACGCCCAGATTGGCATAACCATCTGAATACAGGGGATTGATGGCTATGGCCTTCTGCAGCAGTTGCGCCGCCTCGCGGTACTGCTGCTGGGCGATCAGCCCCCTGGCGCGCTTGTTCAGCTGACTCTCCGGGAAATCCGCCTCGGCCGCCGCCTGTACGGCTTCGGCCCGAGCGGAATCGCCCGTTTCCCGGTAGTAGGTGACCAGCAGGCTTCGCGCGTTGCGGTTACGGATCTTGTCGAGCGTCAGGTAGTTCTTGAACGTCGCAATGCCGATTTCCGGAATCCGTTGCGCCGCCACCCGCGGCCCCAGTGACAGTCCCCCGAGCACGATCGCGAGCAGCACAGCGAGGATAGTTGCCCGGCCGCGCACCGCCCCGTGCAGAACGCCGTAGTAGCCGAGTACGGCCAGCGGCACTCCCACTACGGCAAACAAGTCCCAGTTACGCGGCATGCCGATCCCTGGATTGAATACATACACCGCCGCCAGCGAACTGACGAAGGTGATAAGAAGAAAACGCGGTTCGGACTCTTGCCAGTACGATCGCGTCGCCTTTCCCAACAGGACAACCGCCAGAAGCGGCAGACCTGGCAGTAGCAGCAAGAGCAGGTTGCCGACATCAACCAGGTGTTTGAACGACACCAGGTAGTCCCCCTCAACCGTGAACCGGTCCGGCAAGAGCGGCAGCAGCGCGAACGTGAAGAACCGGAAGCTGGAATACAGGAAGTAGTAGGCCACTACGGCCAGGATCAGGAGGACAACTCCCAGCGTCACCTTCTGACGAGGACGCAGGTTTCCCACACCGAATCCCAGCGGGGTATCATGGGCCAGCAGGTAAATCAATCCCGGCAGCAAAAGCAGGCCGAAAATGTGCAGGGCGCTGGCCACGACCACCGGGAGGATAGTCCACCAGCGCGAAATCCGGTCCCGCAGCGCCAGCAGCCCCAGCAGACAGAACGTCAGCACCGCCACGATGAACAGTGCGTAGTTCTCGACATATCCGAAAAACATGAGCGTGTAGCCGCCGCCGCACAGACCGAGAGAGAACAGAACCCGACGTTGGGTATCCTGAAACAGCCAACGCGCGGACAGGGCCGCCGCAACAACGAACAGCAGACCGGAGAGAATCGAGACCAGCTGATATGCCTGCAGGGCGCGCTCCTGCGGCGGGCCGGCCAGGACGCCGTACAGACCGCTCATCAGAACCGAGGCACCCGTATCCCACGATTTGGTCATCATTGTGCCGCCGGTCAATCGCGACAGGAGCTGGTATCCGTCCCCGAGGAAGTGCGTGGTGGACGAAAACCACCAGAACAGCGCCGTCAGGAAAAGCGCCCCACCGGTTGCGACCAGCAGGTAGCTGCGCTCGTTTCCCGGCAGGGATTCGACACGGCCCGCGATGCGACCAATGACCGGCAGCCGGAGAGCGGCCACACCTGCGATCAACCCCGCGAAGAACAGCAGGCCGGTTGCCCACCGCGGGAGAAAGGCCCAGCTTCCGCATCCCCACAGGCGCAAATCGGGAACCAGCGCCGCCAGACCGAACAGCAGTAGCATCAGGAAGTACGCCGTGGGGACCGCGCCGTTCCGCTCCGTCTTCGCGCGTTGTTTCATGCCGTCTTCGAAATCTGCCCGGGGTGGTGCCATTATCGCCGCTGCGACCCGAGACCCCTTATTTTTTCTTCACGTTGTCCTTGGACAGGACGCTAAAGAACTCGTTGAACGTGAGCTGCTTTGGCTGCGTGGGGAACGGTCCTAGATCAAAGGAATCCTGATTCCCCTTGATCATGGGGTGGACATACGATGACTGGCCATCGGTCATCTCGACTCGCATCACCACCGGCATTTGAAAGTCCGGCCCCACCCCGCTGGTTTTCACCAACCCCTGGACCATCCATCCGTCCTGATTTTGCGCCACGGTATACGAGACATCGTATTCGGGGATATTCCGCTCGAAGAGCCAGTGGCGGAAGAACCAGTCGAGCGGCTGGCCGTAGGCCTTCTCCGCCAGAGCCTGAATGTCGGCATTCGTGTACGGCTTGAAGTTGCAGTGCAGCGTCAGGTCCCGGAGGAATTTCAGGAACGCGGCATCCGACTGCGTGGCCGGGTCGAACATGACAAAGCGGAGCATGTGCATGATCCAGGCTCCTTTGGCGGCCCGCAGCGAGTCCGCCACGCGATCCCCCGCGGCCAGCGGCAGGTCGCGGCTCCGCTCAACCAGGGTGGTGGCGAGATTGCGGCGCGTCACCATCTCCGTATAGAAGGCCCCGCCGCCAAGCGCCTCCTGCACATACATGAGACCGAGGTACTCCGGGGCCGCATCGATCAGCCACTGGTCCCGGTCCGACACCGGTTGCATCAGGGCCCCGAAATACTGCCGCGCCACCTGGACTCCCGGCAGCACGTGGAATCCGCCCGTGCCATCGAGAATGCAGTAAACCTGAGGAATCTCGACCACCCCGGGCATCGTGGTCCGATTCTCGGGAAAGACGAAAAACTCGAACTGACCGGCCGCCGCCCCCAGCTTGCCGGCCAGGAAATTGAACGCACCCAGGGTCGGTGCCTGATACATTTCGTCGGGCACAAAGCAATCGAACTTGCTCTTGGTAATAGCCCGCGATTTCAGGAAATTCACGGTCGCGCCGGCGTCGGTCGTCTTGACAATCGTGTCGAACTTGGGGGCGTATCCCTGGAACTGGAAGTTGCGGAAGGACTGGGTCGGCGCAACCGTGAGCCTGGCCATCCCGCCGTCCAGTTTCTCCACCTTCTCAAGTCCCGGGATCAGATAGTTGAAATCCTGGCGCGTCACGATCGTAAGCTGGTGCGGTGAAGCGGCCGGATTCTCGACATAGGGAAACACCGAAACATAGTCTCTGCCGCGACACCACAGCCGCAGATCGAGCGTGTCCCCTTTGTAGTACGTGCGGGGGAGTATCACGCCGATGAAATTGAAGTCCTTGCGCCGATAGAAGTCAGTCGGCTGGTCGTTCGTGTTCAGGGAATCCAGTCTCAGGTTGTAGTGAAGGAACAGCGACAGAAACGCCAGGCTGTCGGCATTGACAATTACTCTGGCGTGAATGTCGCCGGAAGCGACTTCCCGCCCCTCCATCCCGGTCATGACCAGATCGGCGCTCCGATCGACGATGGTTGTCGGGTACGGAATCAGCGACATCTTGAGATCGTCGGTAACCCCGTTCTCCTTGCGCTGCAGCACCGCCCCGTCGGTCATCGCAATGTCCCCCCCCTCCTTCTCGTAAGCGACCACCGTCTGTTCGGGACGGTTGGGATCGTAGGAGAAGACGTAGCGATTGAAGTCGATCCAGAAATAGCCGTCGGTCGCGCGCTGGTAGGCGGAGCGCAGCAACTGGAAGTAATTGTCGTACGGGTGCTGGATGACGGGCTTGAAGAAGAACTCTCCCTGAGCCTTTTTGGCGACGTTGAAGTCCTTCCAGTCGAGCTGGACCGTGGCGAAGCTGAACTTCTCCTTTAGGCGAAGGTCGAAATCATCGGCCATGCGGATGAAGCAGACCTCGAATTGCTGCGCCACCGTGCTGTCGCCGGAGGCATACAGGAGGGTCTGGCGCTCGACGTGCGAGGGGACGGTGATGGCGGCGCTTCCCTTGCCGATGAAGATGGCCGTCGTGGCCCGCCCGTTTACCGTCCGCAGCAGGTAGACCTTCCCCTCGGTAAACGTAATCGTGGCGATGTCCTTCTGATAGACGAAGTCGCTGACTGTCGCCACTTCACAGGGATTGTTGAGCAGGTCCAGATCGAGCGCGGCGTAGTCGCTCTTGAATTTCTTGAAGAAATCCGATTCCGCCTGCGCGGAAACCGCCGTCAACAGCAGCGCCATGATGAACAGGTATCGTAGTCTCATATGGGTCTGATCCTCTTCCCGAGAGTCATAAGTATCGTTCGTTGTCGTAGGTGGCACCGGCCCCCTTTGCAGGCGTCATGTGCATAACCAGCCGTATAAACTCGGCGTATTTGTCTTCCAGTTCCGGTCGGGCCGGGATGAAATGATACCCCGGATGTCCCTGCCAGACACGGGTAATCGCCTCTTCGATAGCCAGCGCGTCCTCTATCGACTCGCACCGCACGGCATCGCAGGAGTAGTAGGGCTCTCCCAGCCGGGCGGCCGATCCGAGTTGAATTACCGCGCTATATCGCTTATACTCCCTGGACAGCGTGGTCGCCAGATCGGAGAGCGACTCGGGATGAAACGCAAAGGCGTCCACCGTCCCCCGGTCGGTCACAAAGGAGCGGTCGAAGAGTGCCTGTTCCCGGTCGGTTTGGCGCCGGTAAATCTCCGCATGAAAGCGCCGCCGGTCCTGTCGATAGGTGGGATCCTCCAGGAGCAGGCGACGGGCCAGTTCATCGAGGAATACGAAGTGAGAAAACATCGGATCGCCGGCCAAACGCTCCAGGAACTTGGTCTTGCCGGAACCGGGGGCCCCGGTTATCACGATTCGTTGCGCCATGAGATCGATCCGTTCCTCGTGCAATCTATCCGCCGCGCCAATTGGTGTCAAGCCGTCGGCCGGCGTGATACCCGTTGATACATCAGGACAATCGTAGTATTATCTTTAAGGACGTTATGGACATACAAAAAATCCAAGCCTATTTGACCGAGCACGAGCTGGATGGCTGGCTGCTGGCCGATTTTCACGCCCGCAACACCGTCGCCGTCGCCATGCTGGGTCTGGAGGGTATCGTAACCCGCCGCTCCTTCTACTTCATACCGGCCTCGGGCGAGCCAACCGCCCTGGTTCACGCCATCGAGAAGGCCAAGTTCACCGCCGTCCCGGGCCAACAGATCTACTTCTCGGGCTATGCCCGCCTCGAAGAGGAGCTGGGGAAACTTGTCGGGCACAGCCGCCGGATTGCCATGGAATACTCCCCGCACGGACGGCTGCCGTATATCGGTCTGGTCGATGCCGGCACCATCGAACTGGTTCGCGGCATGGGGCCGGAAGTGGTCTCGTCGGCCGATCTGGTCGCCTCGTTCCAGGCCTGCCTGAGTGTCGAACAGATTGCCTCGCATCGGATCGCCGCCCGCAACTGCATCGAGATCAAGGACAAGGCATTTGCCCTCATCGGCAGCGCTCTGCGCGAGGGACGCACGATTACCGAATTCGAGGTTTGCCGCTATGTCCTCGAGCAGTTCGAGGCATACGATATGACCACCTCCAGCGGCCCCAACTGCTCGGTCGATGCCAATGCCGGGGATCCGCATTACGAGCCGGATGCTACCCACTCCGCTCCGATTCGCAAAGGGCAGCTCGTCCTGCTCGATCTGTGGGGGCGACTCAAGCACGATGCCGGCGTTTATGGCGACATCACCTGGATGGCCTACGCCGGGACGGCCGGGGAGATTCCCGAACGCTACACGAAGATCTTCAATGTGCTGGCCGCCGCCCGGGACAAGGCGGTGTCATTCCTCCGCGAGAATATCGAACGACGTCCGGTTTATGGATATGAGGTCGATGATGTCTGCAGGGGAGTGATTGTGGCTGCAGGTTTCGGCGAGCAGTTCACCCATCGTACCGGACATTCCATCACCAGTTCCGAGCACGGCGCCGGTCCGAACATTGATAATCTCGAAACCGAGGACCGCCGACGCCTGCAGAAGGGACATCTCTTCTCGATCGAGCCCGGCATCTATGAGAAGACCTGCGGCTTCCGTACCGAAATCAACGTGCTGGTCGGTCACGATGGCATCGAGGTGACCACCCTGCCGCTGCAGACGCACATCACCCCGCTGCTGTAGCATGTTCGTCACCGATGAACTGATTCGCCGGATGGAAGTCCAGTACGGCGTTCCGGCCCGCAGCCGTTTCGATATTCCGTGCACTCCGCGCGAGCTTGATCGCATCAAGGGATCGCAGAAGGAGGGGCGCAATCACGATGTCACCCTGTACATCCGAAAGGAACGGCAGTGGATCGTCATGGCCAAGCACGTGTATCCGCCGGGCCTGTTCCGCGCGCCCTCGGGAGGACTCCACCCGGGCGAGAGTTTCGAGGACGGCATTGCCCGGGAACTGGCCGAGGAGACCGGCTGCGAGGCGACCCTGCAACGCTTCCTGTTGCGGACCGATGTCTATTTCCACGCCGGTGATCGGGAGCTCTACTGGCGCTCGTTTGTGTTCGTAGGGAACTATCGAAGCGGTAACTTTCAGTATACGGATCACCACGAAATCCGCGAGATCCGCCTGGCCGAGTGGGCGGAGTTCGCGGAGTGGGGGAGAGTCATGCGCACGCTGGACATGGGAGGGCTGCATTATCGCGCCGCCCTCCACGAACGGGTCGCATCATTGCTGGACTTGCCCTAAGCCAGCTCATTCATCCGGGCCACCTGCTGGCCGAACAGGTTAATGGTCGCCAGCACCGGATCCGGGGTGGTCATATCCACACCACACTTCTTCAGCAGTTCGATCGGATGGTCTTTCCCCCCGGAGCTGAGCAGTTCCAGGTACTTCTGGATGAGCCCGGTCTCTCCCTGGAGGAAACGGGTGATGATCGCCTGCGAAGCGGCGAACGATGTGGCGTACTGGTAGACGTAATACATGTTGTAGAAGTGAGGGATACGGGACCACTTGAGCGCCGAATGCTCGTCCAGCGTCAGATCCGGACCATAGTATGTCCGGGTCAGGTCTCCCCAGAGCTGGCTCATCCAGTCGGGGGAGAGCCCCTTCCCCTGCTCCACATGCTCGTGGATGGCCAGTTCGAACCGCGCGTACATCACCTGGTGGAAGAATGTCCCCAGCGCATCGTCGATATGCCGATTGAGCAGGTAGAGCTGCGCCCGCGTGTCGGTTGTCTTCTTCAGCAGATGCTGCAGCAGCAGTCCTTCATTCAGGGTCGAGGCGACCTCGGCGACGAAAATGGAATACTGTGCCTTGGGATACGGCTGGGTCTTGTTCGAGAAATGGCTGTGCATGGCGTGCCCCATCTCGTGCGCCAGCGTGAACATGTTGTCCACCGTGTCGTTGTAGTTCATCAGGACGAAGGGGTGGACGCTGTAATTCCCGTAGTTGTAGGCGCCGCTCCCTTTCCCCTCGGTCTCGAAAACATCGACCCAGCGCGACGCGAACGCGTGTTCCATCTGCGTACGGTAGGCTTCCCCCAGCGGGGCGACGGCCGCGAGCACCTCGCCGGCCGCTTGATCGTACGGTACCTCGTAGTCGTACTCGGGAAACAGCGGGCACATCATGTCGTACGCGTAGATCTTGTCCAGCTTCAGAAGCCGCTTCCGAAGCCGCACGTAGTCGTGGAGAACGCGCAGGTTGGCCTCGGTATGATCCAGAAGCGAATGGTACACCGAGAGCGGGATGTTGTCGCCATCCAGCGCCCGGTGCAGGCACGACTCATACTTGCGGGCGCGAGTGACAAACAGGTCCTTGGTCACGCTGGAGGCCAGGGTTGCCCCGATGGTATTCAGATGCGCCTTGTAAGAACTGTAGAAGGCGTCGCTGGCCTCCTGCCGCACACGCCGGTCGGCGGATTCCAGGAACCGCGCAAACCGCTGCTTGGTAAGCTGGACCTGTTCCCCCTTCTCGTCGGTGATGTGCGGGTAGGTCAGATCGGCATCGTCCAGCATGCTGAAGATCGTGTCCGGCCCGCGCGTCACCATGCTGGCCATAGCCAGGAGTTCTTCGACTTCATGCGACCGAACATGGGCACGGGACCGAATCAACTCGGCGATATAAAAGTCATAGATATCGGTTTCCGGGAACTGCGTGGCCAGTGTGCGAAGCTCGGCCTCGGGAATTTCCAAAAGTTCGGGTTCGACAAAGGCGAAGGCGGTGGCGGCCTGCGACCCCAACATTGCCGCCCGTTCCGTCATGGCCTGATATTGCGACACCCGGTTGTCCAGATCCTTGTTCAGGTAAGCGTACTGGTAGAGATTGAACAGCCGCTTTCCCAAAGCACTCCGGGCTGACAGGCACTCGAAGAGCAGGGGCGCGGAGCCAGCCAACTTGCCTGCAAATCTTCCAGCCGCGGCAACCTGCTCCTGGGCAAGCCGGAAATCCGCTTCCCACGCCGCTTCATCGGCATAGATGTCGGCCAGACGCCAGGTGTACCTGGGATCGAGCTGTTCGCGTTTCGGCTGGGCCGAGGATGTGGTCTGGGGCGTCATTGCGGAACCTCACCAATTGGAAAGTACTTGTTTTCGTGATGCCAATATGGAGAAATTCACTCCGGCTGGCAAGCGGAAGCCCATAACACCGACACTTGACATCGAGGAGCTTTCCCCTAGTTTGGCTCAAACCCGAGAAACGAGTGAACAAACCGCTGCAACAACAACCACCTGACCGCCTGGCATGGCTGCTGATCGGCCTCGCTGCACTCTTCGTTGTGCTGTACCCCCTCGCCCTGCGCAACGCCGACATCGAGACCGATGAAGCATGGCTGGGGCAACAGGTGGAAGCACTGGCCTCCACCGGAAAGGTCAGCTCCGATTTGTTCCGCGATGTTCCGCCGCTCGATGGCACCATCGTGGTGTACCACAAGCTCCTGATCTGGAGTGGAGCGGGCATCCGTTGGTTGTGCGGTTGGGGGATAACCCGGCTCCGCCTGATTTCCACACTGGCCGGACTCGCAATCGTGGTGTTGGCCTGCCTTCCGCTGCCAGGCAATAGTGATCGCCGAACACGCTGGCTGGCCGCGACGCTCCTGCTGTTCACGCCGCTCTTCGGATCATATCTCAGGATGTTCCGCCCGGAGATGCTCATGGTGCTGCTGGGCTGGGGCAGCTTCCTGATTCTGCACCGGACCACTCAGGGAAACCACCGGGCGCTGTGGCCAGTTGCCGCCGGTACGCTGGCGGGTCTGGCCGGCCTGACCCACGCCATTGGGCTCGCCTTTATGGCAGCCGGAATCATCACCCTCGCCAGTGAACGAAAATGGCGCGAAGCCGGCCTCTTCGCTTGCGCCGCCCTGCTGTTCTTTTCTCCCTATCTTTCCGGTCTGCTGAGTGATCCGGAGCTTTTCACCCGCCAGTTGTTCGCCAATGCCTTCACCGATGCCCGCCTGTCGTTGGAATGGTGGCAGCCGATCAACAATCTGTTCCATGAGCACACCCGGTTGTTCCGCAAACCGGAAGTGATCGGGCTCTCCGTGGCCATGGTGCTCGCCCTGGTCCTGCTCACCCGAGAGCAATGGCGCAAGGATCGCTTCCTGATGATCTACCTTGCGACTCTGGTCGCCCTCGGCGGTATGGCGCCACTGCCGAAGATCACGCGCTACATGCTGCCACTGACACCTTTCTTCGCTCTGGTTGTGTCGCGGGCGTGGCACAACTCGGTGTCAAGCCAGGGGTATCGCCGCACCATCAGGCACATCCTGAACGGCTGGTTGATTCTGTTTTTCCTGTATGGCGTCTACGCACTCGGCACTGTGGCGCTCGGAAAAACCAACCGCCAGGTGGCCACCAACCACGACCTGGCCGACAAAATCGAACCCGGTTCCATTGTCATGGCACCGTTCGACTTTGTCTTCCACGGGCCCCGGCCATTCGTGGTCCAGAGTTGGTGGGGATGCGAGAAAGCGGCCGACGAACAGCCTACCGTCCCCCTGGTCGAGCAGTATGCGCTCCGCACGGATGTCCAGTATCTCATTCTGGACAGCCTTCGCCTGCAGAAACTCCGATTGTCGCCGGACGAGATTCCCGGTGCCTTCCGCGCCTACGCGCCGCTCCTGCTTCTGCCCGAGCGACAGCGCTATCTGCTCGAGCGAATTCCATAAGAAAAGCCGCCGACCCGATGACGGATCGGCGGCTGCAAATTGCACGGAAATCCGATCACTTGATCTTCTTCGCCGGCATGTCTCGCCCCCCCTGGTGCAGTACGAGACTGCTGATAGTCCCGGATTGGTCCTTGACGAACGTAATCTGGGCCTCGACAACTTTCAGGAAATACTCCGTCTCGCTCTTCGGATAGATTTCCACTTCCTGTTGACCGGTTGCCTGTGTCATGAGGCGGTTGCCGTCGCGTCGAACCGTCAGCACGAACCCCGGCGCCAGCTCATACTGTCCGGTTAGGTGATCATACACCGATGGATCGACACTCACCGCCGCCTGGCCGGCCAGAAGCTGATTGGCCTTGTCGCCCTCTATCCGCGCCGCCGTGGCATCGGTGCCGCGCTGGTGAATCACGTGGCTGACAATTCGCCCCTCGCCGTCCCGGACAAACGCCAGCGTGATGGTATGGTCGTGTTCGTAGTAGAATTTGTCCTTCGCTTCCGGCAGAAGCCGGCTGCTGGCGCCGCCGGTCCGACGGGCGAACAGGTTGTCACCGTCCTTCAGCACTATGCGGTACTGCTCCGGACCGATTTCATACACGCCGACATATTGGTCGAGCTCCGCGGGCTGCATCGCGATGGCACTCTTCTTGACCGGCAGATCGTATGGCTGCCCGTTCGCGATCGCCACCAGCCCCATCGCAATACTCGTTAACGGAACCGAGCCGTTGTTGGCCAGCAGCACGACACAGAACGGCTGGTCGAGAAAGCGAAAGAAACTCGCGCCGAAGCCATCGATTGCACCGTCGTGAGTCACCATCTGGTGCCCAGAGAGGGTGTCGATCACCCAGCCATAACCGTACTTGTTCTGGAACGGCGTGAACATCTTATCCAGCGATTCGCGGCTCAGGATTCTCGTCCCCCGCAGCGCCTGATCCCATTCATACATATCCTGCACGGTCGAGACCAGCGCTCCGGCGGCGTACGAGAATGAGCTGGGCACATACGGTACCGCCACGGTCGTCTCCAGCGAGTCAACCTCGTGGCCAACCGCCAGTCCCGGTTCGCGGCGAAGGTCCCCCGGAAAACCGCTGCTGGTCATACCGGCCGGCTTGAGAATGTTGTCCTTCACATATGCCGCGTACGGCCGACCCGTCACCTGTTCGATAATCGCCCCCAGCACTTCGTAACCGGAGTTGCTGTATCGCATCTCCGCCCCCGGCTCGAACTCCAGCGGCAACGTGTCAAATGTCTCCAGCAGGTCCGCCACCGAGATCGACTGATGGCGCCGCGCCACCACCTCCGGCAATGCCGTATAGTTGGGAATCCCCGAGGTATGGGTCAGCAAGTGGTGGAGTGTCACTTTGTCGGCGACCGGCTGCGGGTAATTCGGCAGGTAGGTGCTGATCGGTGCATCCAGTTTCAGTTTTCCCTTTTCGACCAGCTGCATGATTGCCGCGGCGGTGAACTGCTTCGTCACCGACCCCACCTGGAATTTGGTATAGTCGTAATTCCGGGTGAGCGACGCCGCATCCGCCATGCCGTACCCTTTCGAGAACAGGATTTTGCCATCCTGTGCCACCAGGGCCGCACCCTGAAAACGCTGGACCCGCTGCGCAGCCTTGAGATAGTCATCCAGTTTCTGCTCCAGCGATTGCGCCTGCGCCGCGCCGGCCACGCCGCACACCAGGACTATCCACACCAGCAGCAGTATTGGCACCCCTTTGCGGAATTGCTTGGTATCGAATGTCATACGGTCTCCCATGAGTCTCTACAACCAGTTGCACGCGAACAGGACCACCCTGCGCGTATACGCAAGCTATACGGCACGCATCGAGGGTAGTTGCACGAGATTAGCCCTTATGACAATCACATTCTGGAAAGGATGATGGAGCGGGAATTAGTTGGGCCGCAGTCGTTTAACGGGATTGTCACAGAGACAATCCGGCCAGCACGGCCATCGCTCGCTTACCGCTTGGCACTCTTGCGAATACGCGACCAGTAATACCAGCGACACTGCTCGTCCGGGAGATTCGGGTCGTTCGCCTGCTCGATCGCAGCCCGAAAACTGTCTTCAACACAAGGGTCCTGCCGGCTCCCGGTCAGTTTGCAGAGCTTGCGATAAAGCGTGGCAGCATTCTTCCCCCTGAGCTGGCTCACACTCGTGATGCCGAGCATCCGGAAATCCTCCACCATCGCCGGTCCAACCGATACGAGATCACGGAGCTTGCGCGAATCTTTCATACATCAACCAAGCACGACACGAGGGAATAGGCAATCACATTCTTGACTTGGAGGCTCCTGAGGGATATTCATAGTTCGCTATGTTAACGGATTCACTTCGGCACCTGAGACATAGACTCGTGTCACACCAGGATTCACGGTCGTTCTGGTTTGGAATGCTGTTTGTCTTCATTGCGCTCGTAATGGCCTACTCAGCATTGCTTCTGCTGTTCCGAGTAATTCTCACTCGCATGATTGGCTCCCAACTGTATCCATTTGCCGATTTAATCGAATGGGTCGAACTGATCATCGCCATATTCCTTTCCGCCTGGACCGTGTACTCTCTATGGAAAAGCCGGCAACAGGATCCCTCGCCCTCCAAATAAAGATCCCTGCGGTTGACCCTCAGTCAAATTCGGTTTTCTGTGAAGCGGTTGCCACCACGTGTGATATTCGTTAGTTTGTCGCCATGCCTGAACTCCCCGAAGTCGAAACCGTCGTCCGCGGTCTGCGGAAAACCATCATTGGACGGACAATCCGTTCCGTATCACTGAACGCACCGGCTGCCTCGATCAGCGTCAGCCGCTCCCTCGGTGGCGATTTCGCGCAGGTGCTCTCCGGTCGCACGATTCTGGAGATCACCCGGCGCGGCAAGAACATCCTGATCACGCTCTCCGGCGACGCGATTCTCTGGGTTCACCTGAAGATGACCGGCCATTTCTTCTGGCTTCCGCCGGGCGAGCCGATCGACAAGCACGATCTGGCTCTGTTCGACTTTCTGTCGGATCAATCCCCCGAGTCGGACTACCAACTTCGATTCAACGACTACCGCCGCTTCGGCAGACTTCGCCTGTTTCCTTCTGACGAACTGCCGAGGCAGAAGGGGATGCGCGAACTGGGCCCCGAGCCGCTGGAGATCTCCGCCTCCGCATTCGTCCTGCTCTGCCACCGCCGGCCGCGCGCTCTGAAAGCCGCACTCCTGGACCAGAGTTTTCTCGCCGGTATCGGAAATATCTATGCCGATGAATCCCTCTTTGGTGCTCGCCTTCACCCCCGGCGTCTGACCACTTCCGTCTCCCGCGCCAAACTGATCGAGCTGCATGGCCACATCCAGCGGCTGCTGGGGCGCGCTATTCGTCTGGCCGGAACCTCGGTCGACAGCTACACCGGCGTCAACGGCCAGCCGGGGCAGTTTCAGAAATACCTGCTGGTGTACAACAACGAAGGGGAGCCCTGTCGGCGTTGTGGTCGTACCATTGTCCGCGAGAAGATCGGCAGCCGTTCGGCGCACTACTGCCCTGCTTGTCAGAAGAGTCCCCGGAAGAAATAATCAGAAGATATCGATCCGTCGTCCTGTGCTGGGATCGAAAAACAACAGATCTCGGGTCGGCAGCGAGAACTTCACCGGCAATGTCGGCTCAGGCGGCGCTGCAACCGTCATGACGGTCAGTGCGATGTCTCGGTACGACATCACCATCACATAGTGATCCCCCATGTACTCGGCACTCACCACGTGTCCGGTATAGTCGGCGTTGGGAGCGATCTCGATCGCCTCCGGCCGGACCCCGAACCGCACCCGCTTCGGATCGAGTTTCCTCAAATCGCCGAGCAGTTCCAGACCGAACGGCATGAGTCGCGTTCCCTCCAGTGAACCCTCGATCAGGTTGATCTTCGGCTGGCCGACAAAGCTGGCCACGTATTCGCTGGCCGGCATTCGATACAGCTCTTCGGGTGTTCCGAGTTGCTCGATGTGACCATCACGCAACAGGGCTATCCGGTCCGCCATGGTTAGCGCTTCCGCCTGGTCGTGCGTCACGTGCACCATCGTGCAGTTCAACTCCTTCTGGAGTCTCACGATCTCCTGCCGCATGCGAACCCGAAGATCGGCATCCAGATTGGACAGCGGTTCATCCAAAAGAAACAGCGCCGGCTGTCGAATGATCGCTCGCCCCAGCGCCACGCGCTGACGTTGTCCGCCCGAGAGCTGCCCCGGCTTGTCTTTCAGTCGGTCCGCCAACCCAAGCAGGGCGGCAGTCCGCTGGACGCGCGCGGCGATCTCCTCCTTGTCGACCCCGGCCACCTTGAGCGGAAAGGCAAGATTCTTCTCGACCGTCATGTGCGGATACAGCGAGTAGTTCTGAAAGACCAGCGCCACATTCCGGTCCCGCGGCCGCAGCTCATCCACTCGCCGACCATCAATAAAGATCTGGCCGTTGTCCGCCTCTTCCAGCCCGGCGATGATCCGAAGCAGGGTGGACTTGCCGCACCCCGAGGATCCCAGCAACACCAGTAGTTCGCCCCCCTCCAGCTCCAGGGAGATATTCTCCAGCACTTTCATTGCGCCGAATGACTTGGTAATTTTGGCCAAGCTCAGACCGGCCATCTCAGTGAATCTCCTCTATGGCTCCACCGGCGATGCGAAACCGTCGGCCACCTGCCGCCAAACCGCTCGGCGGCTCGCCCGCCGTCGTCAGGAACAGCTGCTCGTACTCGCCGAACGCCTCGAGGAGCGCCTCCGTTCGACGGCCGTCTAGCTCGGCGAAGATTTCGTCAAGAAGCAGCAACGGGGCGGTCTGGCGCTTTTCTTTCAGCAGTTCGTAAACTGCCAGCTTCAACGCGATGGCGCAACTGCGCCATTGTCCCTGGGAACCGTAGGTTCGGGCCGCCATCCCCTTGATGTCGATCGCCAGTTCATCCCGGTGCGGCCCGACCAGCGTGGTGCGCGCGGCCCGCTCCCGCTCCGCAAGACTGGCAATTCGAATTTCGAATGCCTGCTCGATCGCCGCCAGGTCATCGTCTCCCGGTGAACAGGGGACGGAAGGCTCGTATCGAAGCGATAGCCCCTCTCCAGCGGCGATCTTCCGGTAGCTCGCCGCGGCCAATTGCCGCACTCCTTCGATGAAGTTCACCCGGGCATGCATCAGCCGCGCCCCCGTACTGATCAATATCCCCTCGAACGGCGAGGGGTTCATTTCCGACTTCAGGGCCGCGTTCTTCTGCGCCAACGCCCGCTGGTAGTCGGTTAGATCCGCCAGGTAGCGCCGCGAATACTGGGAAAGATAGATATCCATGAACAGGCGGCGTAGGGAAGGGGGACCGGATATGATCTCGCTGTCCTCCGGACCGGCCGACACGACACAGAACTGGTCATACAATTCGCTCAACTTCATGGGGACATCATCTAGGGAGATTCGGCGCCGGCCGGAACGCTGGTAGGCGACCGCGAGCAGGTGGTCCCGTCCATTCTGGCTGACCCGCCCTTCGAGTCGATAGACCTCCTGGCCAGTCTGCAGCAGCACACTGTCCGCGGCGCCGCGCTGCGAACGCCCCAGACAGAGTACAAAGATGCCTTCCAGGAGATTGGTCTTGCCGGAGCCGTTATCTCCATAGAAGATATTAATGCCCGGTGCAAACTGGGCTGTCAGGCTATCGAAATTGCGGAAGTGACAGAGTGAGAGAGCGGTTACTTTCATAGGGGCGTCTTCTTGACAAAATGGCAGATGTCGCCATCTGCCATTTTATTGTCCTGGGAAGTCCTGCTCACTCCGCCAGTCGTAACGGCATGACCAGACAGAGAAAATCGTCTTTCGGTGTGTTCGGGCTATACACCACCCCCGCGGCAATCGGCGTGGACAGCTCAAACAGCACTTCCGTCCCATCCATGCGCGCAAGGATGTCGTTGATGTACGTGGCATTGTACCCGATTTCGATTGTCTCCCCCTGATAGTCGCAGTCGAGCACTTCTTTTCCTTCGCCGCCCACATCTGCGTTGCTCGTGGAGAGAGTCAGTGCCCCCTTCTTAATCGAGAACTTCACTTGGTGGGTGAGTGCATTGGACAGAATAGATACCCGTCGCACGGCACTGGCCAGTTCCTCCTTGGAAACCGTCATCTTCTTGTCGTTGGCCGACGGAATCACCTGCTCGAAATTCGGATAGGGTCCTTCGATGAGCCGGGAAGTGAGGACTGTCTCACCAAGGTTGAAGATGATGTTGTTCTCGCCGAAAATAATTCCAACTTCCTTTTCTGCCCCATCGGCGAACTTCGGAATAAGATTCAGCACCTTCGGCGGGATGATAATATCCTCGGCCATTCCTTTCAGACGGCTGTTTTCAACCGAGACTTTCGCTAGGCGATGACCATCAGTGGCCACCATCTGCATGCGGTCTCCTTTGGTTTGCCAGAGCACACCGTTGAGAGCCGGACGAGTCTCATCCGTGGAACAGGCAAACGTAGTCTTCCGCACCATTTTGATCAGGTCAGTGCCGTCGATCTTAATCTCACGCTTGGTGTTGACGGCCGGGATTTTGGGGAAATCTTCCGGTGACACGGAAGCGATCTTGTACGAACCATTCGGAATTCTGATCTCAACTCGCTGATTGGCAGCTTCCAATGTAATTTCCGACTCCGGCAGCTCGCGGATGATTTCGAACAGGATACGAGCCGGTAAGGCCACCGATCCCTTCTTTGCTACGGTACACTCAACCGTCGCCGTGATCGAAATGTCCAGATCGGTCGCCGATATCTTCAGCTTATTTTCAAGCGCCTCAATTAAGATGTTGGTCAGAATTGGCAGTGTCGATTTGGTAGGCACTACCTGAAGAACCGACTGCAGGCAGTTACTGAGTTTGGTCTTGGACAAAGAGAACTTCATGCTCTGGCTCTCCCGCACGATTTCATACACATCGCTTTAGTATTGTTACCCGGTTATATAGCAATGGAATCATGATAATAAGGGATGTGGAGATGTGTACAAGCAGTACAGTTCCCGTCCATCATGATTTCATGTTGCAGGTTCATAGTATCTTAACGTGTCGAATCCTTTGTTACTGACGTGACCGAATCCGTTGACAACTGTGGGGACAACCTATTGCCTGTCCACAAATGCCCGCTATCACCAATTATGCCAATCATATACACAGACTTACCCACAGGCTGTCAATATAAGAGAGAGGCGGAAAGCTTGTCAATTTTTTCCCGAAAGGTCGGCTCCGTAGCCATCCGTTTCGAGATCAGGTCGCAGGCATGGATTACGGTTGAGTGATCCCGACCACCAAAGGCGGCACCGATAGACTTGAGCGAGTTGTCCGTCAATGAGCGCGACAAATACATCGCTACTTGCCGGGCCACGGCAATCTTGGCCGTCTTCTTCTTCGCCGTCATCATGGTCGTTTCGATGCGGAAGCAGTCCGCGGTCTTCCGCTGGATCGCCTCGATTGTAATCTCCTTCTTCTGTCCGGAGTGCGTATCGGCGAGGATTTTGGTGGCCATCTCAAGATTGACTGTCTCGCCGCGCAGCGAGGCATACGCTAAAACCCGCGTCAGGGCTCCCTCCAACTCGCGGATATTCGTTCGGATATGCTCGGCGATATAGGTGACCACCGTCTCCGGTACGGAGGCTCCTTCCGAATGAAGCTTGGTGCGGAGAATGGCCGTACGGTTCTCCAGATCCGGCGCCTGGAGGTCGGTCACCAACCCCCAGGAAAATCGGGACAGCAACCGTTCTTCGAGGCCGCGAATCTCGCGGGGCGGGCGATCACAGGTGAGGATAATCTGTTTCCCCACATGATAGAGGGCATTGAAGGTATGGAAGAACTGCTCCTGCGTAGACTCTTTGCCGGTAAAGAACTGGATGTCATCGATAATCAGCACATCCACATCCCGATACAGCTTGTGGAAGTCCGAAGTCGTCCGATCGGAGATGGCCGAAATGAAATCGGAGGTGAACTTCTCGGAGGTCGCATAGACAATCCGTTTGTTCGGGAACTGCTCGAAGATGTAGTTGCCGATCGCCTGGACGATGTGCGTCTTGCCCAGCCCCGTACCGCCGTAAATAAACAACGGATTATAGCGGGTCATGCCGGGCCCCTCGGCCACCGCCTTGGCGGCGGCACAGGCAAACTGGTTGAAATCACCCACCACCAGCGACTGAAACGTATACCGGCTGCTGAGATTATGCTGCTGGTTGTGGATCGGGACCGCCACCGGTCCCGGGAAATTGGCGGCGGCTTCCAGGTTCAGCGATGTTTGATCCGTGTCATCGCTCGAACCGGTCAGTACGTACACCACCTGGTACGGGTTGCCAAGCACCTCCACAAACGCTTCATCGATCAGCTCACGGTAATGGTCGTTGATCCAGTCCGCGACGAACTGGTTGGCCACCGCTACCTTGAACTCACCGCTGCCGTTCGGCTCACCTTTGGTATTCCTGAGCCAGATGTTGAAGGACTGTTCCTTGACCCTCAACGACATGTAGGTGAGGCAATCCTGCCACTGTTGTGAATTTGATACTCGTTCAGACACGTCCGAACCCCCTCGTTCGCTTATCAACATGTGAGGTATGTCCTAATCCTATGCGTGACTGCAAACTGCAACAGCGTGCCCACAGTTGTGAGCATCCTGCCCACACTGTTGTCCACAACGACGGCTACCCGGCTGGTCGTTAACATGATTGCGCGTGGTCAGTTCCGAAACCGCCCCAGAAGTTATCCACACGCTGTTAACAGCTTGCGACTCAACGCTATTCACGTCTATAAGTATTCCACCGCCGCAACATCGTCAAGCACGCTCCCACAAAAAACTCACACATTTTTGAACGCTTTGCCAGATAGCATATTAGATGTGGACAACTCCAAATGAAACAAGCGCGCCGGACTCGACGCGCTTGTGGATAAATTTTCGTGGAATGCGAACGGTCTTGTCGACAAAAGGTTATGGTCGCGACATGCCGTCGATCGCGCGTGCGATCGACTCGAACGTCGCAATCTGATCGACTGATCCCTCGATCGAAACCGGATGTCCCGTGTCCGCTCCTTCGCGAATCGCGATGTTCAGCGGAATCTCCCCCAGGAACGGTACGTCCAGGCGTTCGGCCAACTGCTTGCCGCCATCCTTGCCGAAAATATACTCGCGCTTGCCGTTATTCTCGTAGTACGCCATGTTCTCGATCACGCCGATCACATGCAACTTGGTCCGTTCGGCCAACTTCGCGACCCGCCCCGCCACGTGCGTCGCAGTCGCCTGCGGCGTCGTGACCACCAGCAGTTCGGCCGACGGAATCGCCTGCGCGATCGTCAGCGTCACATCCCCGGTGCCGGGCGGAAGGTCCAGCAGGAGATAATCGAGATCATCCCACGCCACATCGGTGAGAAACTGGTTGATCGCCTTGTGCAAGAGCGGCCCGCGCCAGATCACCGGGTCATCTTCGTTGACGAAGAACCCCATCGAAACAACCTGAAGATTCTTCCCTTTGCGGAGCGGAACGATCTTCTCGTCGATTACCGTCGGCTGACCGGTCACCCCCAGCATGCGCGGGACCGAAAACCCGTACACATCGGCGTCCAGTACGCCCACCGCGTGTCCCAGCCGAGCCAGCGCGGCCGCCAGGTTCACCGTCACCGTCGACTTACCGACCCCGCCTTTGCCCGATGACACCGCGATGAACCGCTTGGCGAAATTGACAATCGAAACTTCTTCCCGTTGCGGACCGCGGGCGAACCCGAGCTTCTCCTTGAGCTTCTCGCGCTGCTCGTCGGTCATCACATCGAACTTCACCGTCACCGACTCGACGCCGGGAATCAGTCCCACCCCTTTAGTCACATCGTGCGTAATCTTGTCCTTGAGCGGGCAGCCGGGGACCGTCAGCGTCACCCCCACCGTCACTTTTCCGCCCTGGATATCGACAAACTTGATCATGTCCAGCTCGGTGAGGGGGCGTTTCAGCTCCGGATCCTCGATCCCCGACAGGACATGCATGACCGCTTCTTTACTTAACATGCGCACCTTTCGTTTGTCGATGTAACGGTATATCGGACAGTTTGGTTTCCGAGAAGATCCGCTCCAGCTCCGACTGCGCCCGGCTGTAGGTGTTTTGGAGCCGGCAGTCCGGAAGGTGCATGCATTCGGTTTCGCCGAGCTGGCATTCGAACATGGTCAGAGGCCCCTGCATCGCCTGGATGATACTCAGGAGTGATATCTCCACCGCCGGACGGCTAAGTCGCACGCCGCCGCCGTAGCCGCGCACCGACATAAGTAATCCGGCGCGGGTCAGTTCGGAGACGATCTGGGGGAGATACTTTGGGGGGATATCCTGGCGTTGCGCGATCTGGTTGGCGGTGGCGAGGGTGTGGGGATCATGGGCCAGTTCGCTCATTGCCCGGATGGCGTATTCGGTCTTCTTGGTAATCACGGGTTTGAATATATACAATCAGGTATTTGTTTGACAAGCAAAATGGGCCACCCCCAACGACTTATAGTAGGTCGATTTTAGGGGGATTGGGGGGAAGTAGGGAATGGTGGGGTCACCCCCTGTGTTCGTCATTCCGAGTCGGGGGCGCTTCGCCCCCGGCGAGGAATCTGTACCCGCGCGGGTAGCGCCAAGTCGCCAACCTCGTTCCTTTTGCCAACGGTCAGATTCTCACGTCGTCCCGCTCGGAGCGGGACTCCTCAGAATGACGAAGAAGAGTATGCGCGAAAATCAAGCTGAGAGAGCAGCCCCCCTACATCCTCTCCACGCACCCCGCAATCAAATCCCGCAACTTCGGCTCGGTCCGGCTGGCAGTGCCAATTACATCTTCCAACGAGCAGGGGTGCATGTTGTCCGCCAGCCCCATGTCCGTGATGATCGAGAACCCGAGCACTTTGTTTCGCTGGTGGTGCGCCGTCAGCACCTCCGGCACGGTCGACATCCCCACCGCATCGGCGCCGGCTGTCCGGAAAAACCGATACTCCGCCGCCGTCTCGAGGCACGGCCCGGTCAGCCCCAGATAGACTCCCTCCTGCATCCGGAGCTTCTGCTCCAGCGCCACTTCTTTGGCCAATGTCTGCAGAGCGAACGTGTAGGTCTCGTACATATCCGGGAAGCGGTCCCCCCAGTTATTGTCGTTCGGGCCGATCAACGGGTTGCCGGGGAAGAAGTTGATATGATCCTTGATGAGCATGATATCCCCCGGCTTGAAATTCGGGTTCATGCCGCCCGCGGCGTTGGAGACAATCAGCGTCTCCATTCCGAGTGATTTCATCACCCGCACCGGAAAGGCGATCTGCTGGAAACTGTACCCCTCGTAGTAGTGGAACCGCCCCTGCATGCAGACCACGTCTTTGCCGCGCAGCCTGCCGAACAACAGCCGCCCGGCGTGTGACTCAACCGTAGAGACCGGGAAATGCGGAATCTTGTCGTACGGCACCGTCCCGCTCATCTGAATCCCATCCACCAGCGACCCCAGCCCGGTCCCGAGAATAATCCCGATTTTCGGCTGCATCTGGGTCTGTGTCCGGATATACTTCACCGCGTCATTCAGTTTGGCGTGGAATTCCTGCACTGTCTCCATAGTCATCTCCGTTATCCGTGAATCGTGATATTTCTTTCAGATATGCCAATATAAGAAAGCGTCCCCGCCCGGCACAACAGCCCGGCCTTCCCGGTTACTGGCCGGCCAGCACCGTGAACATGGTGTTGCCGTACTTCCGCTGCTGGAGAATCTTCCACCCGCTGAAATCAATCTTCTCCGTCTCACTCGTGTCGTGCTGACACAGGATAATCCCATCCGGTGTCGACAGGGGAGAGGACTTCAACGCCACCAGCGTCCGGTCTATCAGCCCAACATACTGCGGCGGGGCCATCATGATGATATCGAACCGCTTCCCCGCAGCCGCCAACCTCGGAATCGCCGCGAACACATCCTCGCACAGGCAGGTCAACTCCCCGTCCACCCCGAACTTCTCCGCCTGCTCGCCAATCGCCCTGGCCAGCACCGTCTCCAGCTCCACGCCGGTTCCGTGTGCCGCCCCACGCGATACTGCCTCAAACAAGTACGACCCCGTGCCGCTGAACAGGTCCAGGTACTGCGCCCCATCGAGATACGGCACCAGGAAATCGAAGATCGCCTTCCGCAGTCGGCTCAGCGGCGGGCGGGTCACCCCCAAATCAGGAGCCGTAATGATCCGTCCCTTGAGCGAACCGGCGATCACCGTGAACTCGAATTGCCGGGGCTTGATCGGTCCCAGCGAAATTGGGCGGTACTTCTTCATACGACACCCGAGAATAGCCAACCGATTCCTCTAACAAAAGCGGTTTTGTCGGTCGATAACCTGCTTATACAGATTGTAGTTGCTTCGAACGGGGGCGGGCGCTATGAAACGGCAAGGCCAAGCGATGAAACTAGTTCGACCGCCCGAGTGGCAATTTCCGGACCTGTCCGATATCGAGACCTCGCTCTTCCAGAAAGGGTGCGGCGCGATCTGCGGAGTCGATGAGGTCGGCCGCGGTCCGCTCGCCGGACCGGTGGTCGCCGCCGCTGTCATCCTCCCCAAGGGGTGCCAGATTGAAGGACTCGATGATTCCAAGAAACTGACCGCCTCCCAGCGGAACGTGCTATTCGATGAAATCGTCGCGCGCGAGCTCCCCTGCGCGATCGGCATCATGGATCACGAGACCATCGACAAGGTCAACATCCTGCGCGCCTCCCTCATGGCGATGCGCAAAGCGGTCATGGATCTCAAGATGGCCCCCGAATTCATTTTGGTCGATGGCACCTTCCCGATCCCCAACCTTTCCCAGCCGCAACTGGCGATAGTCGGCGGGGATGCCCGCTGCCAGTCGATTGCCGCCGCTTCGGTGATCGCCAAAGTCACCCGGGACCGGATCATGGATCACTATCAGGAGCTGTACCCCTCGTACTCGTTTTCCCTGCACAAGGGGTACCCGACCCCGCTGCATCTGAAGGAACTCGAAGAGCACGGCCCGTGCGAAATCCACCGCAAGAGCTTCAAACCGGTCGCCCGGTATCTGAAAGGGTATGCCCTCTTCTAAGCGGAAAGTGAGTCACCCGCGCGGCACGGTCGGCCGCGGACGGAGCTTCGAAGCACGCGCCGCGCAATTCTACCTGGAACAGGGATACGAAATCCTCGAGCGAAACTGGCAGGCCAGCCACAAGGAGATCGACCTGATCGCCCGTCGCGGCGACCTGATCGTCTTTGTCGAGGTGAAGTCCGCGCGGGGTGATCGTTTCGGCCACCCGGCCGAATGGGTCACCACGGCAAAACAGCGTCACCTCATTGCCGCAGCCCACCAATTCCTGATCGCCAAGAAGATCATCAACTGCGACTTGCGGTTTGATATCATAGCGTTTGTGAATGGAGCGCTGGAGCAGTTCCCCAACGCCTTCGATGCCGAGTAGCGGCGCTTACTCTTTTGCGGCGGAATCGGCGGGGGGTACGCGAACGGAGTCGGCCAGCAGCGAATCGAAGTTTACTTTGGAGATCGTCACCAGTGGCCCGGCCCGCCAGAGCGTGTCCCAGTGCGGATAGAGGGAATCGGCGGCCTTGCTCACCAGATTCATTAGCTCGACCTCGGCCTCCGGGTCGTCGGCAAAGCGCATCGTAAATGCCAGCAACTCCTCGCCGCTGATCTGATTCGCGTTCAAAACCGAGTCCCGAAACGCCTGGTACCGGGCCGGATCCTGCCGATACCCCGCCGAGCCCAGCCAAAGATGGGCTATTATTATCGATTTTTCATGCATCTCGGCCGCCGTATTCACCGCCTCGCGCGTCTGGAACTGCTTATAGCCGAACCAGATAACTGCCAACGCGACCAGGGGAGCGAGACGTTTCAGCCAGATCACTAAATGCCAACTTTCGGTTGCCGATTGCCGTAAAAGGCCTAACTTATGGCCCGGAACTGCGAAGTCAATCTCTAACTATGGAACTGAATTACCCCATTCAGCGGCGCAAGAGCCGCGTGGTGAAAGTCGGCGATGTCCTCATCGGCGGCGGGTTTCCGATCGCCATTCAGTCCATGACCACCACCGACACCCGCGATGTCGCCGCCACGGTCGCCCAGATCAATCAACTCTTCGAGGCCGGCTGCGATATCGTCCGGATTTCCGTCCTCAACCATCAGGCCGGTGACTGCCTCAAGGCGATCCGCGACCAAGTCGCCAAGCCGATTGTCGCCGACATTCATTTCCAGTACAAGCTGGCCCTCGATGCCATCGAGGCCGGTTTCGACAAGATCCGAATCAACCCCGGCAACATCGGCGCTGAATGGAAAGTGCGCGAGGTCACCAAAGCCGCCAAAGACAAAGGGGTACCGATACGGATCGGCGTCAACTCCGGCTCGCTGCCGAAAGATCTGCTCGAACAGTATGGCCACGATGATCCCCGCGCCTTCGTCGAGGCGGCGCTCCGCGAAGCTGCGATTCTCGAAGACATGAGCTTCAACGATATCGTCATCTCGGTCAAATCCACTAATACCCAGACCGCCTTCTGGGCGTACCACCTGCTCGCCCAGCGATGCGACTACCCGCTGCATGTCGGCATCACCGAATCCGGCATTCTGGAGACCGGGACGATCAAGTCCTCAGTCGGCATCGGCGCCATCCTGATGACCGGTATCGGCGACACCATCCGCGTCTCACTGACCGCCGACCCGATCCACGAGCCGCGGGTTGCCAAGACCATCCTGCAGGCCTGTGCCCTCAAGAACGAGGGGGTCGAAGTGATCGCCTGCCCCACCTGCGGGCGGTGTCAGATCGACATGATCCCGCTGGCCGAATCGATTTCCGCCAAGACGCGCCATATCAAGACACCGCTCAAGGTGGCCGTGATGGGATGCGCCGTGAATGGTCCCGGCGAAGCGGCGGCGGCCGATGTCGGCATTGCCGGTGGGGCGGGGAAAGGGATTCTGATTAAAAAAGGGGAGATCGTCAAACGGATGGATGAATCCGAACTCGAGAAGTCATTGCTCGATGAAATCGAAGCCATGACCGGCGAGAGCATTCCGCGCTAAGCGCGGACCTCAACTCAGTACCGCCCCACCAGCTTGTTCAGCCACCGATGAAACGCGTGGATTCCCGTCACCTGTCCGGCATACATCAGGATGCACTTCTTGCTGACCGTCTCCAACCCAAGTGACTCCGCCTTCCGAATGGCCGCATCGTACTTACCCCCCTGCTGAAACCAGATTCGCTTGATCCCGGCCGCGGCCGCTTCGGCCACTGCCTGCTCCGCCTGCAGCGGACTCAGCACGAACAGCGCCGATTCGATCCCCGAGGGAAGATCGCGGAAACTGCTCACACACTTGTCCCCCTCGATTTCGGCGTATTTCGGATTGACGGCGTACACCTCGAACCCCCGGGCCTTCAATTCACAGTACGCGGAATAGCCGAAACTCGGTTTGGCCGGCGATGCCCCCACCACGGCGATCCGCCGGGGCGACATGAATGATTCGATGTGAGTATTCATTCCGGAAATGTAGATGCCAAGGGCGATTTAGGCAAGTGCCCGGCTAGCGCCCGAGGACACTCCGCAGGGCCGGTTCCAAGTCCGGGTATTTGAACTCAAAACGCGATGCCAGCAGCTTCGCCGGCTCCACCCGCGTGCTTTCCAAAAGCAACGGCCCCGCCATCTCCCCCAGCAAGAGTTTCAGCGCGAACGACGGCACCCCCAAGACGGTCGGCCGATTCAGCACCTTCCCCATTGTTTTCGTAAACTCCGCGTTCGTCACCGGATGCGGCGCCACCAGATTCACCGGCCCGGAGATCGCATCATCATACACCACGTGATGCACCGCCGCCACCAGATCATCGAGCGCGACCCAACTCCAGTACTGGCGACCATCCCCGAATTTTCCCCCCAGTCCCAGTTTGAACGGCAGCAGCATCTTCGCCAAGGCGCCGCCATGACGCGCCAGCACCACGCCCATCCGAAGATTCACCGTCCGGATACCATGTTGTTTGGCCGGTTTCGTCGCCTCCTCCCATCTTTGGCACACTTCAGAGAGAAACCCGCTGCCCGGTCGATTCTCCTCCCGCATGATCTCGTCACTGCGATCCCCGTAGTAACCGACGGCGGAGGCACTGATCAGCACCGGCGGCTTCGCCTGGAGACTTGTCAGCGCCGAAACCAGCGTTTTCGTGCCGTCCACCCGGCTGGCCAGAATTCGCTTTTTGCGCGTCGCGCTCCATCGCCCCGCCCCGATATTCTCACCGGCCAAATGCACGACGACATCGAACTGCTGATCCGGACTCAAGGTCAGTTCCCCCCGGTCCGGATTCCATGAGATATCACTCTGAGAAACCGGTTTGCGCACCAGCCGCACGATCTCGTACCCCCGCTCCCCAAACGAGCGGCTCAATGCCGTCCCGATCAGCCCCGATGATCCCGTTATGAGTACCCGCATACCCGAATCTCCTACGCCATCCGTTTGTGGAACCGGAGCGCCGAAAAACCGAAGATCACGACCCCGAATATGGCCAGCGCGATGATATCATCGAGCAAATCGGTGAACCCCGCACCTTTCATCATGATCCCCCGCACAATCTCGATAAAGTAGCGCATCGGATTCACCAGCGTAACGTTCTGCATCCAGCCCGGCATGTTGGAGATCGGCGTGAAGTACCCGGAGGTCAACATCGCGAAAATGGAGAAAAACCAGGCCAGGAACATCGCCTGCTGCTGCGTCTGCGTCAGGGTCGAGATGAACAGCCCCAGCCCGAGCGTCGTCAGCAGATAGAGAAGTGACAACCCGATCAGCAGGATGCTTGAGCCGACAAACGGCACGCCGAACCAGAGCACCCCTAGATTCAGCGTGAGACCCATCACCACCATCGAGGTGATCGCGAACGCCGTGATTTTTCCCAGAAGCAGCGTTATCGCGCTCATCGGCGTTACCAGCACCTGCTCCAGCGTCCCCATTTCCCGTTCCCGCACGATCGCCATGGAGGTCATCATCAATGTCAGCATGGTCAGGAGCGTGGCGGCTATCCCCGGCACCATGAAGTTGACCGACTCCGCCTCCGGGTTATACAGGAACTGGGCGTTGATCTCGATATTCGGCTTCTGACCCGTGATCGAACTGGAAAACGTCCGCACGATCTGCCCGGCGTACCCGGCCCCGATTCTGGTGGCGTTGGCGTCCGAGCCATCGGCGATCCAGCCCACCGTCACCTGTTTTCCGGTCTGCAGCTTCTCCGAAAAATCGGTCGGGATCACCAGCGCCATCTCGGCTTTCCCCTGGCGGAACCGTTCTTCCATCTGCCAGAGCGGGACCTTGTTCCCCGCGACCTGTCGGTCATCCGGCACGAAATAGCCGGCCGAGCGGAGCGACTCCACCAGCCGACGCGAATACTCGGTCTGGCTGAAATCGTACACGTCGAGCGACAGCTTCTTGACATCGGTGTTGACCGCGTACCCCATGACGATAAGCTGAATCATCGGCATGACAAACAGCATGCGGAGATTGTTTTTGTCCCGGAACGCCTGGATGAACTCTTTGCGCATGACCCCAAGGAAGGCTCGCCACATATCAACCAATCCTCGTCTTGAACCGCCGCACCGCCAGTACCAGGAACAACACCATCAGGATCAACAGGAACCCCGCCTGCGGCGCCAGCACCGCGAATCCCGATCCCTTCAGCATGATGCCGCGAATCATCTTCAGGAAGTACGTGGCCGGGACGATGCGGCTCAATACCTGCAGCGGGATCGGCATGTTTTTGACCGCGAAAATGAACCCCGACAGCATGATTGTCGGCAGCATGGTGATCAACAGGGCGAACTGCATCGCCAACTGCTGCGTCGGGACCGCCGTGGAAATCAGGATGCCGATCGAGAGCGCCGTGGCCACATAGATCAACTCGAACACCAGCAAGAGCGGAAACGACCCGATGAACGGCACGCCGAACAGGATCTTGGCGAACGCCAGCACCAGCAGCCCATCGAGAAACGCGATCACGATATAGGGGATCAGCTTGCCGATCAGGATCTGCACCGGCCGCACCGGTGCGGTGAGCAACTGCTCCATCGTCCCCATCTCCTTTTCCCGGGCGATCGTGATCGAGGTCAACAGCGCCGAGATCATCAGCAGGATGATCGCCACGATTCCCGGCACGAAGAAGTGCGAGGACTGCAAATCCGGATTGTACAGCACCTGCTGCGAGATCACCACCCCCGGCGGGGTTGTGCCCGGAGGCAGACGGTCCTTGAGAAACTGGTTGACCAGGGCGCTCGTGTACGCCTGGAGGGCCGCCGCCTGCGAGGCCTCGGATCCATCGGCCACAATTCCGAGCCGA
>AMWB02169426.1_pt1 | contig 85837 bp, 81 predicted proteins | sample 200311 | NCBI WGS metagenome assembly AMWB02 (sample SAMN02737377, study PRJNA173069) | bioreactor metagenome | biome: anode biofilm in microbial fuel cells | place: USA: California | collected 2010-12-16 | reverse complement strand
ACCAGGGATGCCGCAGCGGCGGGAGCCCATGCCGTGCTGGTTCTGAATCCGTTTTACTACAAGGGGAACATGAATCATGATGAGCTGGTAAGGCATTATTATGATGTGGCGGACGCATCGCCGGTGCCGGTACTGGTTTATAACATGCCCGGGAACACCGGCATTGACATGACGTCACGTATGATTATTACCATGGCGGAGCACCCTAATATTATCGGGCTGAAGGAGTCAGGAGGCAATGTTGCGAAGATGGGAGAGGTGCTGGGTAATGTAAAGCCAGGCTTCCAGGTGCTTGCCGGCGGCGCGGGGTTTCTTCTGCCGGCACTGGCTGTGGGCGCCGTCGGAGGAATACTGGCAAGCGCCAACATCGCACCTGTCCACTGCCTATCGATATACAGTTCCTTCATCACCGGAGATTTCACACGCGCAAGGGAAATGCAGCACAGCATCATTCCACTGAATGCTGCCGTGACGGCGCGCTGGGGAGTCCCTGCGCTAAAGGCGGCAATGGATATGCTGGGACTATACGGAGGGCATGTAAGAAGACCGCTGCTGCCGGTTAATGATGATGTAGGGGAGCAGCTGACGTCATTGATGAATGGGAATAATCTGATGATCTATAAAGAAAACAATATACAATGAAAGGCAGGAAACTATTAATGATACCCGGTCCCATCGAGTTTGAACCGGAGGTGATGATGGCCGTGGGAATGCCCACGACAAGCCATGTGGCGCCTGATTTTATTGAGTCATTCGGCCGTGCGCTGGTGATGATGCGTGAGGTATGGCTGGCTCCGTCTGGCCAGCCGTTCATCATGGCCGGCAGCGGAACTCTGGCAATGGATACGGCCGGTGCAAACCTCATAGAACCTGGTGACAGGGCACTGGTACTGTCAACAGGCTATTTCGGGGATCGTTACGCGGCATTGCTGAAACGCTACGGCGCAGAGGTGACGGTACTGGAGGCTGACACCGGCAGCGTGGTAAGCCTGAAGGCTATTGAAGATGAGCTGAAGAGATCTAAATACAAGCTTATGACCTTCACTCATGTGGACACCTCCACAGCGGTAAGGGTTGACCCTGAACCGTTGGGTGCCCTGGGGGAAAAGTACGGTGTCATCACCGTTCTTGACGGCGTCTGCTCGGTGGCCGGTGAAGTCATAAGACAGGAGGAGTGGAGAATAGACGTGGTGCTGACGGCCTCGCAGAAGGCTGTGGGAGTGCCACCCGGACTGGCTCTTCTGGTAGCGTCGGAACGTGCTATGGATGCCTGGCAGAAAAGAAAGAGCCCGGTGCTCAGCTATTACAGTGACTGGACGCACTGGCTGCCGGTGATGAAGGCATATGAGGAGAGACGCCCGGCATACTTCGGCACTCCGGCGGTTAACCTGGTGAACGGGCTGGAGGTGAGCCTGAGACTGATACTGAAGGAGGGGATGGAGGCACGGTTCAAAAGACACAGGGAGACGGGCATCATGTTCCGCACAGCGATGCGCGACCTGGGACTGAAGATGATACCTGTAAACGAGGAGGTAAGCGCCAATACCCTGTCGGCACCCTATTATCCTGACGGTGTCAGGGGCGCGGAGTTCATGAAGGCAATAGCTGCCTCCGATGTGATCCTGGCTGGAGGACTGCTGCCCGGGATAAAGGATAGCTATTTCAGGGTAGGTCATATGGGCTCAGTGACAGGAGGAGACATACTGGCAACCACCGCCGCCGTTGCCGGCGCCCTGGCTGCATGCGGCTACAGAAAATAGTTTAAATTTGTCATTGTCTTATAATCATTAAACATATCAGAATCATGTCACTGGCAGAAAAAATTGCAGGCGACCTCATGGCTGCCATGAAGGCGCAGGACAAGGGTGTTCTGGAGGCTCTCAGAGCTGCCAAGACCGCATTTATTCTTGCAAGGTCGGAAAAGGGACCGGATACTGTGATTCCTGAAGAGGAAGAGATAAAGATCATCCGCAGACTGGTGAAGCAGCGGAAGGAGTCGGCCGCCATCTACAGGGAACAGAAGAGACCGGACCTGTGGGAGAAGGAAGAGAATGAGGCAGCGGTGCTCGAGAGATACCTGCCTGCAGCCATGAGTGATCAGGAACTGGAGGCAGCACTGAAGGATATAATAAACCGCACAGGGGCAAAGGGCCCGTCAGATATGGGAAGGGTCATGGGTGTTGCCACTAAGGAACTGGCCGGCAAGGCTGAAGGACGGGAGATCTCCGCAAAGGTAAAACAGCTTCTGGGCTGATCCGTGACCGGCCGGCAGTGCTACCCGTACCTGCAAGTGCCGGGTGCAGGCAGTTTGCCCGACAAGGCTGCTCTTATGAGCCTGCCGCCTGCCTGTTGTCTAACTCCATCATCCTGATTATGCGCCTGCGTTTGGCCACAAGATCAGTGAGTTCGGTAACCATATCCGGATTCACCATCCTGGCCATCGGGATGACATACTTTTCGGTCTGATTAAGGTAATCGGAGATCTTCTGGTCTGACTGTATGTCGCGGTGCAGGTCTGTGAGGTTGCTGATACGGTCTGCACATTTGAGCAGCATGGCATCATGTGATCCGTGCTCCAACAGTCGCTGCAGGTACTCAGCCTTCGTCTCATCCTTTCTCTTCGTCACCTCCAGCACCAAATCCACCACCGCTGTTCCGTCACTGTCAATCCACCTTATCTCGTCAATCTGCGTCTGCGGCATCTCTTCCAGCAGGTCATGGAGCAGCGAAGCCTTCAGCAGAACGCTGTTTGTATAGAACTTATAATCAAGCAGGATTCCCAGGGTAGAAAAGCAGTGCCTGAACTGGTTGCCGCCAACAGCCCTCTGCACACTGATAAGCGCTGTGGCCTTCAGTATGTATGGTGCAAGCACCAGGTTTTTTAAAGTCTCGAGGGCAGTCATATGGGTACAGGTTAAAAGATTAAAATTAAAGTTTTCATAACATTTTTTTGTTCTGACATCATACTAATTATGAACAGCATCGCCACGTTATGAACGGTCTTTTAAGGTTGCATGAGCAGAGCAAAAGGGAGGATAGTTGTGAACATAATGACTTATATTTGCATTTCTGATAACAAAGGGAGTAAAAGATGTCGGACAAGTCAACTAAGAGGGCGGGATCAGGATTGAAGGAGCTTGCAAAGCTGTACAGGTTTTTGAGACCTTATCGCGGCAGGTTTGCTCTGGGTCTCTTTTTCCTGCTTCTCTCCACTTCTGCAAGCCTTATGTTTCCGCGTCTGCTGGGCGAGATGGTAGACCAGGCTAATTCGGGAGGCATGACACGTGAGATCACCCGCACAGGACTCATCCTTCTGGTCATACTTATAGCCCAGGCACTGTTTGCCTACACACGTACAAGGCTATTTGTGGTCGTAACCGAGAGGACGCTGGCATCAATACGGCAGCATATCTACAATCACCTGATCAGGTTGCCAATGTCATTCTTCTCCTCGAGAAGGGTAGGGGAGCTCAACAGCCGCATATCATCTGATATATCATTGTTGCAGGACAGCCTTACAAATACGCTGGCTGACCTCCTCTCGCAGATGCTGGTTATCACCGGCGGCATCACCCTCATGATGATCAGTTCCTTCAGGCTTACCCTGTTCACACTGGCAATCATCCCGGCCATTTCGCTTATGGCTTTCTATTCGGGGAGGGCCATCAGGCGTTACTCGAAGAGGGCACAGGCTTTTGTGGCGGAGTCAAATACAATTGTTGAGGAGACATTACAGGGTATACAGAATGTCAAAGCCTTCACAAATGAGACGTTTGAGAGCCACCGTTACAGGGATAAGACTGAGGAAGTTGCACAGGCAGGCATTACCGGCGGCAAGTACCAGGCAGCCGTGTCATTCATCGTCCTGGGATTCTTCGTTTCGATGGCTGCTGTTATATGGCGCGGGGCAACAATGATGGCCGACGGACAGATGGAGGCCGGACAACTCTTCTCGTTTGTCATCTATTCAGGTTTTATCGGTGGAAACATTGCCGGGATGGCAGGGGTGTACGCCAGGCTTCAGAAGACAATCGGCGCCTCGGAAAACCTGTTGCTGCTGCTTGATGAGAAGACAGAGGATATTGATGCATCGTATGTGCCTGAAGAGGCTTATGCCCTTAAGGGGGAGATAAAGTTTGAACACGTCGGATTCAGGTATCCCTCCCGGCAGGAGGTGGTGGTATTGAAGGATGTGAGCTTCTCCGTCGCTCCCGGTCGGCAGGTGGCGCTTGTCGGGCCCAGCGGAGCAGGGAAATCGACTATCGCTTCACTTCTGCTCAGGCTTTATGATCCGACTGAGGGAATGATAATGTTTGACGGTCGCGACAGCTCCGGGTTCCCCCTGACGGCGCTGCGCTCCCAGATGGCTGTGGTCATGCAGGATGTATTCCTTTTCGGAGGTACGATCCGTGAGAATATAGCATATGGCAAACCTGGAGCAACTGATGGTGAGATAGAGGAAGCAGCGAAACAGGCAAATGCCTGGGACTTCATCAGCTCCTTCCCCGGGCAGCTTGATACGGTGGTGGGAGAGAGAGGCGTGCAACTCTCTGGTGGCCAGCGTCAGAGGATTGCAATCGCCAGGGCTGTCCTTAAAAACCCGCGGATACTGATTCTTGATGAGGCTACCTCGTCACTTGATTCCGAATCGGAGCGGCAGGTACAGGAGGCCCTGGAGAAACTCATGGCAGGACGCACCTCTCTGGTGATTGCACACAGGCTCTCCACGGTTCGTAAGGCAGATCACATCATTGTGCTGAATGATGGTCACATTGTTGAGCAGGGTACCCATACAGAACTGATAACCAATCATAACGGTCTTTACAAGACTCTGACTGAGTTGCAGTTCAGGAACTGATGCGGTAAGGAATTGTTTCAGGGTTGTTTACCGGGCTACCGGAAGAGAACGCTATTGAGCTGTTACGGGTAGAGGAGCCTTATTGTCCAGCCCGCACTGTCACTGTTTCTTGTGTAGACAATACGGTCGTGCAGACGGTGTTCCCTTCCCTGCCAGAACTCTATGTAGTCCGGCTCAAGGCAGTAACCACCCCAGTTCTCAGGGCGTGGAATGGGCTGATCCCTGAATTTCTCATCCACTTCAGCAGCGTTTCTTTCGAGTAGCTCCCTGCTCTCCAGAAAACGACTCTGATGGGATGCTGCAGCACTGATCTGACTCTCTCGTGGACGGCTCATGAAATAGGCGTCCGACTCCTCCGAAGGCAGCTTCGTGACCCTGCCGCCAAGCCTCACCTGACGGTATAAGTCACTCCAGAAGAATGTCATTGCCGCGTGGCTGTTCTGCTTCATCTCTTCGCCCTTACGGCTTCCGTAGCTGGTGAAGAAGGTGAATCCCTTAAGGCTGAAATCGCGCAGAAGTACTATCCTGCCCGATGGCCTGCCGGAGGCGTCAGCTGTAGCCAGGTGGACTGCATTGGGTTCCCTGACTTTCATAGAGAGAGCATCCTCCATCCATCTGCCGAACTGTTCGACGGGATCATGTGAGAAATCAGCAAGGTTGAGGCCTTCGCCATGATACTCGTTCCTGAGCATGGTGGTCATCCTGCGTATGGAATTCATATGGTAAATTGTTTTATGGTAATAAATAAAACACCAATCTAAAGATTATGTTTACTTTGCAGGGTCGGTTCTCAATTAGACGAAAATATTACCTTTGTTTTTGTAAAAATGAAAAGTATGTCTTTGATGCGATTCCTGCCTGTTATCGCACTGCTGATAACCCTGGTTGTCCCCTCAGTCGCAAGTGCACAGATCCCCGTTCAGGTGTCAGAAGAGAAGGTCATTTCCGGCGGCAAGGTTTATTACATGCACGAGGTGCAGAAAAACCAGACTCTCTATTCCATCTCGCGGGCATACGGGGTTTCTATTGATTTGATTACCAGTGAGAATGTAATTCCTGTCAACGGCATCCAGACCGGACAGGTTCTTCGCATTCCGGCACCTGACGGGCAGGCTTCGGTGACTCGGCAGCCAGTTCAGCCGGCCCGGCAGACAGCACCACCCGTACAGGCCCGTCCAGCGCAGCAGGCAACAGGCAGTTCACGGGTACCGGCTGCAACACAGCCTGTTGAAGTGAACGGTATCAGGATCTCCGGTGAAAAGATAGTCTCAGGAGGCCGGACATATTATATGCATGAGGTGCAAAAGGGCCAGACTCTATATTCAATTGCAAAGGCATATAAAGTCACAATCCTGGATATCGACCGGGAGAACGTCATTCCAGCCGGCGGACTTCAGACGGGGCAGATGCTGAAGATTCCGGCGTCAATGGCCATGGCGGTGATAGAGGAAAATTATGCTGCCACCGGAACGGTTCCCTCTGACAGGCCTGCTGCCGGCGGTAATGCACCCGGCAACCAGCCTGCAGGAGCAGCTACAACCATACCTCGCCAGGATACACCCGCGCAGACAACGCAGATGCCGAAGCAGGAGAATCCTGCTCAGACAGTGCAGATGCCCCGCCAGGAGCAGCCAGTTACTCAGCCGGCATCAGGCAAGCAGGCAGTTGTTGAATATGTAGCAGACAAACCTGCAGAGGTAAAGGAGGCCACGGAAGCGAAAGTACAGCCTGAGACCAGGACGCAGACCGATGCCGGAACACAGACCGGTGTGCAGCAGCAGACACCCTCCGCCCCGAAGAGCGAGGTGAAGCCGAAACCTGCTGTCGAGAAAAAGAAGATTCACAAGGTGCAGAAAGGTGAATCGCTGGCTGACATAGCCAGGAAATATGATATTACTGTTCAGGAGCTCAAGCAGGCCAACAAGGGTGTCATCTTCGCCATGCCTGACATGCGGCTGGTAATCCCTGCAAAGGAAGAGTAGCAGCAAGAGGGCACAGGCATGTCAAGTAAACCTGTGCCGGGAATGATGTCGGCCCGGGCCCTTTTGCAGGTGCCGGGGTTCTCCTTTAATGGACTTAGCATCCCCTCCATCCTGGCTTTCTATCAGAAATTTACCTTGGCTCGCTGATGCCCCCGTGTTGTCAAACACCCTTCGGATTCTGCAACCTGGTAACAACCGGGGTATAACGCTTCATCAAAATCATTACTTTAGAGGATCAAATAAATTGGCGATGAGTGATTTTCGTGATGAACAGACAAGACTCTGTATCCCAGCTTCTTAAGCTTCATCCGCTTTTTCTCATCATCCACTTTTACATAATCCTTGTCATGGTCAGGCCCGTTGATGAAGACACAGATTTTGCTCATAGTAAAAATCTGCCTCGGCTATCAGTTCTCCATCCTTTGAGATAACTTTATGTATTCCGGAAGGAATCCTGGCGTTTTGTTCCTTTAGTCTTATCCGCACTTCCCTTTCAAGACTTGTCAGATCCGTTTTCAGGTACTCGTCATACTTAACGTTTTGATCAAATGAAGAATGAAGAGCATTAATCTGTGACATCTGCAACAGAAATTCCTTTACAGCGGAGCGGTCAAAGTATTTATGGTCTCTCTGGTTGTAATAGGTACAGATACAACTGTAACATGATTTGTCGCAGGCATCATGAAGGTCTTTGCCTGTTTCGTCGTAGTGAAGAATGTAGAGTGCCTTGGACGATATCCTTCTTAACAGGTCGCTGTCAGATGCAATTGATGATAGCATACCGGTACCTCCCTCTGATGTTTCATAGATGATGATTTTCCCGTTCTTCCCTGTAATTGGCTGATACAGCCCCCCGATTTCATCATCATCAAGGTTCAGTACTGTACATATACTCTGAATCAATGCTTTTAAGCTCTCTTTTCTTCGTTGTCAGCCAGTGTTCGGGAAGTTTATTAAGTGTTTCCCTGAAATCTTCAGTATAGTATACTGCAGTCTGTTTTTCTTCTCAGAGAATAAAATAATCACTGTCCGTCAGACTATGCTGAAAGATGCTCCTGTTTTGTGGAGTCTTTCTGATAACAAAGAGTTTGATGAATTAATGTCCATTAAACTTTGGAATGAGGTCAGCAGAGCAGAAAACCTTTTAGAATTTGATTTCTGAATCCATTAAATATTTTCCAATAGTGGTAGTCAGACTACCAATTTCACTACATTTTTAATGAAAAAGGGGTTGGTTTATGCACTTTGTAATGTTTTGCAAATCTCAAGTAAATCACCTGGCCGATTCATTACTTGCATTTCTCGAACTGCCTCAATTGCTTGTTGAAATCCCTCCATACGTCTTTGAATTTTCGCAGATCCTTAATCTGATGGCTTAAATTTTCAGTTCAGGCTTTCTCAAAAATTTTCTCCTTTGCTGTTACCTTTTGAACAAATTCTTTTGGATCCTGACCTTTATGTTCAGCTTTCTGTTGAAATTCTATAAATACATCCTGCAGTTCAATTCCTTCAGCGTTTGTTAAGTACTCGAAATCATATATATCACGTGGAATTGTCCTCCCCATCAAGGCAGCCATTTTTTCAATAACTATTTCTTCCAGGCTATAACTTAAAATAGTTACCTCCCCTTCTTCCTCAAGATCTGAGTAATCATTCAGCATAGTTTTTTTTACAACTTCAAATTCGAGCTTTTCACCTTTCCCAATATCAGTTTTAATATGGTCGCTCTTACCTCCGAGAGGGCCAATATAGTCAATGAAGAATTTAAGGGATCCTGATTCATGAACTTCCTTTGAATCTTCAGGAATAGAAAGATCAATATTGGCTGCTTCTTTAAGGCTTACAAATATTTCATTAAATGCATTATAAATATCTTCATCTGATAGTGTCTTCTCCAATGATGGGTCAAGTGTAAAATCGATATCTTCAGAGTAGCGGTAGTCCTCAATGAAAATCTTTTTAATACACGTTCCACCTTTAAAGATTAATGCATCTTTTAGAATCCCATGATTATATAATCCCCATAATACCCAGGATATGATATAATCCTTTTCAATTTGCTGAGGTCTAACGCCTTCTCTGCTTGCTCTTTTCGAAATCTCCTGAGGTTTTATCATGTGAAGATTGAGTTTTTAATTGTACTTACATCGATGTTTATTTTCAAACCAAATCTTGAGTCCTTTCGTCCTTGGTTTGGACCTGTGGTATCCAAAACAGGAAAACTTGGACCAATTCTTTTTAACATTTCATTATAATGTGGTTTCCAGGTAAGGCCAAGCAAGTCCACAAGAAATAAGAATCTCTTCTTTGTGGCCTCGTTTTCATTGCGGCTTAAATATTCAAGTAACTTTTGATAATCGATTTTGTCTTTTGATTCATTTAACGCTTTGCCAATTTCAACCAGTCCCCCACTTAAATGTGGTCGAGTCAATGCATCAACAAATGTTTTCTCAAGATCACTTACCATTACTTTATTATACTTATCGATCCAGGTGTTCTTAAAACCAAAGAATCTTGGTTCAATGTGGTAGACAAACTGGAATTCGATTCCCTGGATTTTTTTTATCGCAGGTTTTACCTGAAGATTAGTTACGACAATCTCTTTCAGGCTTGGTTGTGTTATTAGACCATGTACTTGCATTGCCGAATAATAACCTATATAGTATTTTTTCCCTTTCATAAGATATTTGGCTACAAGGTGCCAATCCGGAATATATTTTTTGGGATCAGCACTTGAAGGGACAATATGATAAAGACTACGGTTTAATTTTATCAGCATCCCCTTTTCAACCATTCCGGAAAGAACCCTCGATAAGTAAATTCTGTTTGCATCGGGGTACTCCAATAACACATCCTGAAAAGTAAAGCAATCCTGATCAGCGCCAGAAAATCTTTTAATAATGTCCCAATTAACTATATTTTTCATGTTACAGACATTTATTATCCTGTTATTATATGCTTTTTGGCAATACAAAGATAATAAATATCCAATTACAGGCAATTATTATCTGGATATTGTATATAAATTGATAATCCGAAGATAATGAATATCGGGCAAAAGGATATAAACCGCCATTACAAGATGAAATCTAATCTGTCAAAGTAGAATTAGTTACAAAGTAAAAACGCCATCAAATTTTCTTATCAAAGTGTTTTCTTCACTGTTTGTAAAGAATTTAACTGACATAAAACGGTAATTAGATTACGAGTACAGTAAACCATGGCTAAAGTGCCATGAAAATCATTGGTGTTGCAAAACAAATCAGGAAGTATTAACTTGTATTTACTATTTTTACCGGATGTATTACCGAAGGAAAATACTGCTTTCACTGCTACAAGTTTTTAATAATGAGCTTGATAAGATAAGTTTACAGAAGCTTCTGATGCTTTTTTCTAAACTGCAATCAAGACCGGATTACCATTTTGTACCATATAAATTCGGATGTTACTCCTTTCAGGCGGATGCAGACCTTTCTACAATGGTTAAATATCGACAGGTTGAAGAAGCGGGTAAAAAATGGCTTAAAACCGATAAAACCGATTATTTGCCGGAAATTAAGGAGACCGACCGTAAAGCTTTAAGAAGTTTAAAGTCGTTATATGCCGGGAAAACAAAAGAGGAACTTATTAGAATCACATATCTTCAGTATCCGTATTTTGTTTTAAATAGCACTATTTCCCACAATATATTAAATGAAGCTGAATATCAGGCTGTGGAAATGGTGAGACCATCCTTCAGCAACACAGTTTTATTCACAATAGGATATGAAGGAGTAAGTCTTGAAGAATACTTAAACAAACTGATAATTAATGGCATTAAGCTGCTTTGTGATGTTCGTAAGAACTCATTAAGCATGAAATATGGGTTTAGTAAATCACAATTAAAACATGCCTGTGAAGGTGTTGGAATTAAGTATGTTCATATACCGGATTTAGGTATTGAATCCGACAAACGGCAGGAACTTCATTCACAGTCAGACTATGATGTACTTTTCAGGCACTATCGTAACGATACTTTAACCAGAACCCGTCCTCAACAGGAATATTTGCTTGAATTACTAAAGGAAAACCAGCGTATTGCTCTTACCTGTTTTGAAGCCAATATCTGTCAATGCCACCGGAAGCACTTAGCTGAGGCTGTGACTAAGCTGCCCGGATTTAATTTTGAACTGAAGCATATCTGATATGGCATTGACAAAAGTTCTTATTGCAGTTAAAACATATCCGACTCTGGCTTCCAAATATGACGAACTGGTCTGCACTGCTGGTTTTCTTGAAAATGGTTCATGGATAAGAATTTATCCGATAACTTTCAGAAAATTAGAATATGATAATCAATATAAGAAATACGACTGGATAGAAATTGATTTAGTACGGAATACGTTAGATTTCAGACCAGAAAGTTATCGCCCGGAATCACTTGACAAACCACCCAAGATAGTTGGGCACATCGGTACGGGAAACAATTGGCAACTAAGAAAGGAAATCGTCCTGAGAAATGTTTATACCGATTTAACTAAACTAATCGAGGATGCAAAGAATGAAGCAAAATATACATCATTAGCTACCTTTCAACCAGCAATGATTCACGATTTTATTTATGAATCCGTTGAACGGGAGTGGGATAAAACCAAATTAGACAAACTCAAAGCAAGGGCACAGCAATTCAGTTTATTTGCAAAATCAGAAAATCCATTCGAAGTCGTTCAAAAACTTCCATATAAGTTTTCTTTTGTATTCTCTGATATATCCGGCAAGGAGAGAACATTAATGATTGAAGATTGGGAAACTGGTCAACTATACTGGAATTGTCTCAAAAGGCATGACGGAAATGAGAAGAAAGCATGTGAAGATGTACAAAAAAAATATTTCGATGACTTTTCAAAAACGAAAGACTTGTATTTATTTCTTGGAACTACCAGAGAGTTCCATCTGATTGCACCCAATCCATTTGTAATAATTGGTACGTTCCATCCAACAAAAAAAGTGCAGTTAGACCTGTTTTAATCCTCGGAACAATAAATATTTTTCTACTGGATTTTCTACTACTAAGAAAAGGACCGTTGTAATTTATTGAATTACAACGGTCTATCTTTGTTATCAGTCGGGGTGAGAAGACTCGAACTTCCGGCCCCTACGTCCCGAACGTAGTACGCTACCAACTGCGCTACACCCCGTTTTTTCCTCCGTATCCGCAAACCGGCAGAGAAGAGGTTTTTTATCCTCCGTATCCGCAAACCGGCGGTGAAGGAGCAAACCTGAATAAACTCAGGTTCGCAAAAATAACAAAATTTTTATCCTAAAGGAACTTTTTGCCTATTTAAGAGTCAGGTCTGCAATCATCCTGTGCAAGTCATTGCTGCTCACAGGCTTGGGCAAGTAGTCGGTACACCCTGCATCAATCGCCCTCTTCCGGTCATCAGGGAAGGCATATGCGGTCACAGCCACTATCGGCAGAGAACCGAAAGTCTCCTCTTCCCGCAGCCTGCGTGTAAGTGAAAGTCCGTCTTCATCCCCCTTCAGGGAGATATCCATCAGTACCAGGTCAAAGGTTCTCTCATGCAATAACTTATATGCCTCAGCGGCTGAATCGGCCACTGCCGTATCATACAAACCGGCCAGCAGCTTGGTGAAGTAAAGCTGACTGTGCGGATCATCCTCAACTATGAGAATGGCCATCCGTCTTGATGATGATGGGTCCTTCATATCTTAATCAGTTTGTAGGACAAAGATCCCAGTTTAATCTTCTCCCCGTGAAGCAGGGCCGTGTTCCAGTCAGTATTGCCATGTGCCATCCGGAACTTGTCAGCTCCACGCAGATCATTTCCATTCTCTTTTCCCCGCAAATGCCATGCCGCAGGTGCATCAACAACCATATCGGCACATGCCTTGTCCAGCGCTACAGGATCAAGTGATGCCGCAATCCCTATATCCCCGACTATTGGAATATCATTATGCCCCCAGCAGTCACAGTCGGGCGAGACATCCATAATGAAATTGATATGCAGTGAGGGTTTGTCCTTCAGAACGGCATATGTATACTCGGCAATCTTTTTGCTCAGGGTATCTCCCTCATCGCTCCATTGAACCCTGGCTGCATCGTACTGGCATACTGCCACGCACTGGCCGCAGCCGGTACATTTCTCAATATCGATGTATGCCTTATGGTCATTATTCAGGTGTACTGCGTCATGTGCACAGTTGATGACACACAGGTTGCATCCGGTACAGTTCTTTTCATAGATGAACGGCGGGTTGCCGGAATGGAGAAACAGTTTGCCACCAACTGAGGCGCAACCCATCCCAAGGTTCTTCAGTGCACCGCCGAAGCCGGTCTGTTCATGCCCCTTGAAGTGGTTCATGGAGATGATGATATCAGCATCGGCAATGGCTGAGCCTATCATGGCGCTGCCTGTATATTCCAGGTTAACCGGTATCTCACGGTAATCAGTTCCCTTGATACCGTCGCCGATTATCACATGGCAACCGGCACTCAGCGGGTTGTAACCGTTGGCAAATGCTGCCCCGAGATGGTCAGGAGCGTTGGATCTCTCACCGTAATAAAGGGTATTGCAGTCAGTGAGATAGGGTTTGCCACCCTTCTCCTTTACCATAGATGCTATCCTTGCCGCGAAGTTGGGCCTCAGGTATGCCAGGTTTCCCGGTTCGCCTAAATGGATCTTTATGGCCGTCATCTTGCGGCTGAAATCGATTTTTTCGAACCCGGCAGCCTTAACAAGTCTCTCCATCTTCTTCAGAAGATTCAGGGAGGGAGTAGTATGCAGGTCAGTGAAATATACTTCGGAAGGTCCCATCAATAATAAAACGTCAGCGGTCAGACGTTAAGTATGTCAATTATATCAACCAGGTGCTGATTCAGTCCCTTGTGCTGCTTTACTGCTTTCTTGAAGGGGACCAGCACTATCTCGTTGTTCTGCAGCCCCACCATTACGCTCTGCTGGCCGTCAAGCAGCGCCTCAACTGCGGCGTTGCCCAGCCTGCTGGCATTGACACGGTCCAGGGCTGAGGGTGATCCCCCTCTCTGAAGATGTCCGAGCACGGACACCCTTATCTCATATCCTGCCAGTTGGGGCTTCAGTCTCTCGGCGAGGGCTATTGCACCTCCTTCTTCATCTCCTTCGGCAACGATGATGATGTTACTCGATTTCTTTCTCTTGTTGCCGGTCTCTATCATCTTGGTGATATCGCGTGCTTCTCCCTTTATCTCAGGCATGATGATGGCCTCGGCGCCGCTGGCGATACCGCTGTAAAGTGCAATATGCCCTGCCTCGGCTCCCATCACCTCCACAAAAAACATCCGGTTGAGGGAACTGGCAGTGTCACGTATCTTGTCAACAGCCTCTACAACAGTGTTTAGTGCCGTATCATAACCGATAGTATAATCGGTACCAAAAATGTCATTGTCTATTGTTCCGGGCACACCGACAAATGGAATGTTATGTTCCTCATTGAACAGACTGGCTCCCTTGAACGAGCCGTCGCCTCCTATCACTACCACTCCGTCTATGCCTGCAGCCTTGAGGTTGTCATAGGCCGTTCTTCTCCCCTCCGGAGTTCGGAAGGCATCACACCTGGCTGTCTTCAGCATAGTGCCGCCGCGCTGGATTGTGTCTGATACTGTATGAGCGTAAAGAGGCTTGAAATTCGCGTTTATCATCCCCAAGTAGCCGTGTCTTATGCCGATCACCTCAAGTCCGTTGTAAATTGCAGTGCGGGTGACAGCACGTATGGCTGCATTCATGCCGGGAGCGTCTCCACCCGATGTGAGTACGCCTATCTTCTTAATTTTCCCCATTGTAGAAATTATTTATTGACGGTGCGAAATTACTACAATTTCAGGCATTCACAATTGTCCCTGGTCACAATATCAAAACGATTCAACAATTCCGGCAACTTTCTGTATAAGCCACTTCGGGGTGGATGTGGCGCCGCAGACTCCGGCATTTGAGGCATCCCTGAACCATTCTTCACGGAGCTCTTCAGGTGCCGAGATGAAGTGGCAGCGTGAGTTCTCCTGCTGGCATACTTCGAAGAGCATCCTGCCGTTGGAACTCTGTCTGCCGCTGACAAAGATTATTACATCATGCTTACGCGAAAACTCTCTCAACCTCGGTTCACGGCCCGATACCTGCCTGCAGATAGTGTTGTGAACCTTTAACGTATTGCCGGGATGATCTGCAGCCATCTGCTCCATTTTCAGACGGATGATCTCCGCAACCACCTCGTACTGCACCTTGCTCTTGGTTGTCTGCGAAAAGAGAAATACCGGCTTGGTGAAATCTATCCTGCCCAGATCCTCCTTGCCGGTTATGAGGATGCCCCTGGGACCTGCGGCGCCCATCAGCCCTATAACCTCGGCATGGCCCTCCTTGCCGTAGATAACTATCTGGCCCCTCTCTTCACGGGATAACTCGGCCACCTGCCTTATCTTCTCCTGCATGGAGCGCACTATAGGGCAGGTGGCATCAATGACAGTGATGTTGTTCTCCCTTGCCTTTGCATAGGTAGAAGGCGGTTCACCGTGTGCCCTTACAAGCACCTTGCAGTCATGCAGCCTTTCAAACTCATCATAGGTAATGGTTTGCAGTCCCAGGCCGGTCAGTCTTGCCACCTCAATATCATTATGCACTATCTCTCCCAGGCAAAAGACCGTCTCTCCGTCCCTGAGTGCCTCCTCTGCTATATTCACGGCGTTTTCCACACCAAAGCAGAATCCTGATCCGGGCTCAATGTCAACTTTCATTCATTATCCTTTTATAGATCTTCCTGAACCATTCCATCTGCTCAGCAGGAGTCATGTCACTGTTATCAAGTATCAACGCGTCGTCTGCCCTGCGCAGCGGGCTGGCCTCTCTCGAGGAGTCAATGCGATCACGGTCCGTTATGTTCCTGACCACCGCCTCACGGTCAGCCGGCAGCCCCTTGCTGACCAGCTCGAGGTAACGCCTCTGCGCACGTACTTCGGGTGTGGCAGTCATGAATATCTTCAGCTCCGCATCCGGAAAGACCACCGTGCCTATGTCACGGCCATCCATCACCACACCACCGCCGGCGCCCATGGCACGTTGCAGCTCTACAAGCCTGGTCCTGACACCGGCTATGGTGCTGACGGGACTCACACTGTCCGAGACTTCGCGGTCACGTATCTCCCTCTCAACCTTCTCACCGTTGAGGTAGGTGGCAGAGAAACCCGTGGAACTGTCAGGCCTGAAGGTGATGCTGATCTCCGGCATCGCAGCCAGTATACGCTCCTCATCTGCCACACCTTCTTTGACAAGACCCCTGCGCAGGGCGAAGAGCGTCACTGCCCTGTACATTGCCCCGGAGTCAATATATATATAACCCAGCTCCGTTGCTATCGCCTTCGCGAAGGTGCTCTTGCCGCACGACGAATACCCGTCAACGGTAATGATTATTTTCTTCTCTCTACTCTTCATTCTCGGTTCATTTTAAACGTAACGAAGCCCACAAGGTTCAGCCGGTATTATCTTTTAAACAGCATGTCTGTCCTCAGCGTCACCGTCAGGTGGTTTGTTCCTCCGGCAGGATGAAATGCATCTCTCCCGTATGCCAGCTCGAATGCCTTCGTCCTGATTCCGAATCCTGCCGTTAACCCTGCAGTACCGGCACGTTGCTCCAGGCGCATCTCCGCCCTGCGCTGGTAGTTAAGACCGGCACCTATCCAGAATGATTCCGAGGGAAGCAGTTCAACCCCGAATACCATGTGCCTCAGAATATCTTCGCCAATTCCTCCGTCCCCCCTGTCATCTTCAATATCATAGTCATGGGTCATGTCCGGCTTCTCCAGGTGTCTGACCGTCAGGGAAAAGCTGAAGGGAGCATGCGCCAGGCACTTGGTTGCTCCGGCAATTATCTCAAAGGGAAGAGGCTCACCGCCGTCACCGGTGTAACTCCTTATCTGAAAACCGGCGTTGCGTATTACAAGCCCGGCGTCAAACATAAGTTGTTCATTGTGATATGCTGCCCCGATGTCCACGCATAAACCGGCGGAGAAGTAACGCTCGAGGTGTGATAAAACAGGCTTGAGGTTGATGCCTGCAGAGAAGGATGAGTCGATCTGCCAAGACCATATAATGTTAAAGGCGTACTCTGCTGCGGTGAAGCTGCCGGTAATATTGCCGGCGGCATCGGCTTCAGTGAAGCGGCCGTGGCTGATGAAGCTCACCCCCCCGGCAAAGGTGCCGGCCTTCTCAGTGTCCATGGCATAGGAGGCATAACCGTACCGTATTCCTGCAAACCACGAGGAGAAGCTGAGGGAGACACTGTTGTCCATCGACCGGTCAAGTAGGGCAGGATTAAAATAGGGAAGACTGAGATCACTTCGCCCCTGCGATACTGTTATACCGCCGGTGGCGGTTGCAAAAGCCGAGTGGCTGAGATTCAGGAACTCATAGGTGTTGTCTCCTCCCGTCTGTCCGCCGGCCGGCAGCACCATGACTGCAATGAGCAGGCATGCGGCCCGGTGGCGGGCGGTCAGAATCCGTGTTACAAGAAGCAGATAAAGAGCCCTGTGCCTCATCCTGTTGTTGGTTGATGACAAAGATAGCAATCCCGGCAAAACGGCATGTTTGATGAGATGATTTCCTCGTTTCAGGCAGTTCTCCCGGCGAAGTCGGTGTCAACTACTGCTTTCCTGTTTTTCCCTGCCTGCGAAAGGAAGAGCCCGGCAATTACCACCGCCATGCCCACTCCGTTGCGCACCGTCAGCCTGTCGCCCACGATGAAAAATGCAAAGATTGCCGTGAAGACGGGTATAAGGTTGCTGAAGATGTTGGCACGGGAGATCCCCAGATGTCTGACTGAGTATGCAAATAGTACGAAGGCGCCGCATGAGGCGAAGACAGCCAACAGAATTATTGATCCGAAGCTTTCGGCCACAAAGCCTGTCGCCAGCAGATCCCCCAGATCGAAGATGAGGAAAAGCGGCAGAAAGAGAACAGCGCCGATAATATTCTGGATGTTGACAATAGTGACAGGATCATACTCGTGTGCCAGCCTGTGAAGAACCATGTTGTACCCCACCGCGGATACAACTGCCAGGAACATTAGTAAAAGACCTTTGGGGTTGATCCCGATGTTCCCGGTACTGTTGGTGATGAAGATTATCACCCCGGCAAAGGATAGGATGACGCCGAGATAATTGATGAATTTAAGACGCTCGCGATAGATGACCCAGGCAAAGATCACGGCAAAAACGGGGATGGTTGAGATGATCACAGAGCCTACCGTTGATGAGACATAAGTAAGCCCGAAGCTTTCCCCCAGGAAATAGAGAAACGGCTCAAACAGCGCCAGCAGGAAAAAATATTTGCGGTCACCCTTCTTCACCTTTTTGAACTTACCCGTTATCCAGAGAAATGACGACAGGAACACTATTGCAATGCAAAGCCTGATGAAGACGATTGCAATCGGATCATAATCGCGGTTGGCAATCTTGAACCAGACAAAGGAAAATGACCAGAAGATCATTGAAAAAACGAGAGCAAGATAAGGTCTGCCTTTCATTGGAGGAAGCAAAAAAAGAGTATGGTTTTACCGGCAGCGAAATTAGCTCAATTTTAATTAATGTATCCCCGCATTTCAAAAAGAGTTTTTCCTGTTTCGAATGTATATCGCTGCGGGCTGGGTAGTATGAATTATAATACAATAAATCAGAGATATAGGTAATATTCATTTTCGACCGCCGTGGTCAAAAACAGCCCTGTTCAGTTTTGCGGTATGGTTTTTTATTATATTTGCCACTTCAAAAGCGAGAATGAGATGAACGGAATCAAGATCGTTGTACTTGCAAAGCAGGTTCCGGATACGCGCAATGTAGGGCCTGATGCCATGAAGGCAGACGGCACCGTGAACAGGAGTGTACTGCCTGCAATCTTCAATCCCGAGGACCTGAACGCACTTGAGCAGGCACTTCGCATAAAAGAGAGATACGAAGGAGTGACAGTGACCCTGTTGACGATGGGTCCGGTGAGGGCGGCTGAGATAATCCGCGAAGGGCTGTACCGCGGTGCTGATGACGGTGTGCTGCTGACTGACAGGGCCTTTGCCGGTTCTGATACGCTTGCAACATCCTATGCACTGGCACTTGCAGTGAAAAGACTGGCACCTGACATTGTCATCGGGGGAAGGCAGGCCATTGACGGCGACACCGCACAGGTGGGTCCGCAGGTGGCTGAAAAGCTGGGATGGCCGCAGGTGACCTACGCTGAGGAGATGCATTTAGAGGGCGACAGGCTGATCATCCGCCGACGTCTTGAGAGGGGTGTTGAGACGGTCTCTTCACCGCTGCCGCTGGTGGTGACAGTGAACGGAACGGCACCATCATGCCGTTACCGGCATGCCCGTCTCCTGATGAAGTACAAGTATGCACGCACTGACACCGAACTGCAGGCTGAGAGCTCTGACTATATTGCCGCCGGCCGCCCGGCCATCAAAATCACCGAATGGGGAGTGGAAGCCATCGGCGCTGATCCTGAACAGCTCGGTCTTTCAGGGTCACCTACAAAGGTCAAGGAGATCGAGAATGTGATCCTTCAGGCAAAGGAGTCAAAGCGACTGACTGCATCGGACAAGGATATTGAATCACTTGTCAGGGAGCTGATTGAGAATCATACTATTGGTTGATAAACGGATAAAACATAGTAGCAGTGAACAATCTATTCGTCTTTTGCGAGCTTGATGAGGGACGTCCGGCTGAAGTGAGTCTCGAACTGCTTACCAAGGGAAGGTCGCTTGCCAACACCCTTGGCTGCCGCCTTGAGGCTGTTATCCTAGGCAGCGGGCTGGATGGCATTGAAAACGAGCTCTTCCCTTACGGTGTTGACGTGGTGCATGTGGCTGATGATCCCGTTCTTGAACATTACCGCACAATGCCGTATACCTCGGTCATCACCGGCCTCTTCAGGCAGGAGCAGCCGCAGATAGCCCTTATGGGCGCCACCACCACCGGTCGTGATCTGGGCCCCAGAGTTTCGTCGGCGCTGCACAGCGGACTGACGGCAGACTGCACAGGGCTCGAGATAGGTGACCATTATGTAAAGAAAACAGATACCACATACAAAAACCTGCTCTACCAGATCAGGCCTGCTTTTGGCGGAAACATCATTGCCACCATCATAAACCCTGACCACCGTCCGCAAATGGCCACCGTTCGGGAAGGGGTGATGAAGCGGGAGATAGTGAACAAAAACTACAGTGGTGAGCTGAAGAAGATAGATATATCTGCCTTTATCAAGCCTGAAGACCTGGCGGTGGAGATCCTCGAGAGACACATCGAGCCGCGCAAGGTTGATATAAAGGCCGCACAGATAATTGTGTCGGGAGGATACGGCATGGGTTCGAAGGAGAACTTCGCCCTGCTTTATGAACTGGCCTCGGCGCTGGGCGGTGAGGTTGCTGCCTCCAGGGCAGCAGTAGACGCCGGATACGCCGGTCATGAGAGACAGGTAGGACAGACTGGGGTGACGGTGAGGCCGAAGCTTTACATCGCCTGCGGCATCTCAGGGCAGATACAGCATACCGCGGGCATGGACCAGAGCGGAAAGATCATTGCCATCAACAATGACCCGATGGCGCCGATCAACAGCATAGCTGACTACGTTATCAACGGAGATGTGGCGGAGGTGATACCAAAGCTTATAAAATACTACAGGGCTAACGCGAAGTAAACTTGGATCAGTCTGAAGAAAACAGTAATACCGATGGCAAATTTCTATACCGATAACAGGGACCTCAGGTTCCACCTTAACCACCCGGCGATGGAAAAGATCGTCAGGCTGAAGGAGATGGATTACAGGGACAGGGAGCATTATGACTATGCCCCCTGCGATTTTGAGGATGCCATGGACAACTATGACAGGGTGCTGGAGATCATCGGCGCAATCTGTGCCGATGTCATATCTCCCAACGCGGCAGATGTAGACCATGACGGACCCACCGTGGCTGACGGCCACGTGACCTATGCACGTGGTACACAGGAGAATCATGAGGCTCTCACACGGGCAGGAGTGATAGGGATGAACTTTCCGCGAAAATATGACGGACTGAACTTCCCGATGGTACCCTATGTCATGGCTGCAGAACTGGTATCCAGGGCTGATGCCGGGTTTGCAAACATATGGGGGCTGCAGGACTGCGGTGAGACCATACTGGAGTTTGCATCACAGGAGATTAAGGAGGAGTTTCTTCCCCGTTTCAACAGGGGTGCAACTGCCGCCATGGACCTGACCGAGCCTGATGCAGGCTCTGACCTTCAGGCTGTACAGCTCAAGGCTCATTATGACGAAGCCAGGGGAACATGGCTGCTTAATGGCGTAAAACGATTCATCACCAATGGCGATGCTGAGATTTCACTCGTCCTTGCCCGCTCAGAAGAGGGTACCACCGATGGCCGCGGACTGTCGCTCTTTGTCTACGACAAGGCTGAAGGAGGGGTCCTGGTCAGGAGGATAGAGAACAAGATGGGCATCAAGGGCTCACCCACCTGCGAACTGGTTTTCCGCAACGCCCCGGCAAAACTCATTGGTGAACGCCGGCTGGGGCTGATCAAATATGTGATGTCACTGATGAACGGCGCCCGCCTTGGTGTGGGGGCACAATCGGTTGGAATTGCACAGGCCGCCTATGAGGAGGCCAGGAAATATGCTTCGGAAAGGAAGCAGTTCGGGAAAACAATTGACCAGTTCCCGGCAATATACGAGATGCTCACCCTGATGAGGGTCCGCCTTGAAGCCATGAGGTCACTTCTATATGAGACTGCAAGGTTCGTCGATACCTACAAAGCGTGGTCATTCCTGTCCGAGGAGCGCACGCTGACAAAGGAGGAGCGTGAGGATCTGAAGGTCAACACCAGGCTGGCAGACATCTATACTCCGCTTGTGAAGCTCATCAGCAGCGAGTGGTGCAACAGTATCGCCTATGATGCGCTGCAGATCCACGGCGGTGCCGGATTTATCAAGGATTTTTCGGTGGAGAGACTCTACCGCGATGCACGCATCACCTCAATCTATGAAGGTACCTCGCAGTTGCAGGTGGTGGCAGCCGTCAGGGGAGTTACAACCGGCGGTTACCTGGGTCAGATGCGTGAGTATGCAAAGAGAGAGGTGCGGCCCGAGATGGAACACCTGAAGAAACAGCTTTCGGCCCTGACTGACGCATACGAAAAATGCGTGGCTGAAGTGACTGCCAAAAACAACACTGAGCTGACAGATTTCCATGCACGCCGGATGGTTGAGATGGCTGCCAATATAATCATGGGTTTTTTGCTCCTTCATGATGCTCAGCGCGATCCTGCCTATACCTCTTCGGCTGAACTCTTCCTGCCGCTTGCAGTCTCGGAGAACTCCAAAAGGGCTGATTTCATTGCCTCCTTTGAGGAGAAGGAACTGGGACTCTACAAAGTGAACTGAATTCATTCGGGTAACAGGGCGGCTATAGCCCGGAATCCCACTTGAAAATTCATTTTCTGGCGCTATCCGGAGCAGTTCACTCCATATATATTTCTGACTCTACAGGGCATTTCATTAACTTTCTGCACCGCTCGCTCATGCCATTTACAATCTTAGCCGGACCATCCGGCATAATTCCCGATTGACACCTTTTCCGGTGATAAATATCAACAGGCCAGTTGATAAGAAACAGCCTCGGGCCAATCTAAATACTTACATCCCGGCGCAAAGGGGTATGCTTATTCCGATATATTTGTGAATGATATAACAATAAACGAAAAATGAAGCGCAAGGCACGATTTTTAAGACTGGTGATGCTGTCCGCGATAATCGCGGGCGGACTATCCCTTTCTTCCTGTGAGAGTTATTCATGGGCTAAACCGGAGATCCCGCAGGATCTGACGGTAAGCTTCTCCGAGTCACTAATGCCATTCTGCCAGGGATGCCATGGCTCATGGAGCACGGAGAGAACCTATGATAAACTCTTCGCAAATGTTGACACTGTCACCCCGGCGTCCAGCAGGGTGATCTCCATTCACTCGAGCATAACTGCGTTTGGTTCTCAGATGCTGCAGATTGATACTCTCCTTCTGTCCGCGCCCGATGCCATTAAACTTTGGGCATCGCAGGGAGCGGAAAATAACTAGAAACCAGGAAACCCAACAAAAATAATGACCACCATGAAAAAAATTGCCATATCAGTAGTTCTGGCGCTATTATCTTTCCCGGCTTTCTGCCAGGTGAGCGAAGATTATCCAGTCCGTATTTTTGAGACAAGCATATTAGTTGATAACCAGACTGTTGCAACACCGTTTAAGGGAATGCTTGAATTTGAGATCCATCACCGTTTCGGTACTGTAAACAATGGTCTCGATGATCTTTTTGGCCTGTGGGCTCCTGCCAATATCAGGCTGGGTCTTAACTACGGCATCACCGACAGGCTGATGATTGCAGCAGGAACAGCAAAGAACTACAAGGCCCAGGATCTGGCGGTAAAATATGCCATTCTGCAGCAGACTTCATCAGGATCGGTTCCAATCTCCCTGAGTTATTATGGTAATATGGGACTTAACCTACTGAATCAGAATACATTCGGGCCAGCGCACGACTGGCGTGAGATTCACCGGTTCTCATACTTCAATCAGGTGCTTATCGCCCGCAAGTTCGGAGAGAAATTCTCGCTTCAGCTTGCACCTACATTCATCTGGTTGAATGCTGTGGAGGTGGGTTACAAGAACGCAAACTACGGGATCTCTGCAGGGGCAAGGTTTAATTTTGCCGGTTCGCACAGCATAATTGCGGAGTATGATCAGCTGTTCAACAGTCAGAAGGATGAGGCACTGAATCCCAAGCCGCAGCTTTCCCTCGGCTGGGAGATTGGTACGGCCACTCACGCTTTCCAGCTCTTCGTCGCAAACTACAAGGATATCCTCGGACAATATAATTTTGTATACAATCAGAACAGCTTCAGTGACGGCCAGTTCCTTATCGGACTCAACGTCACTGTAAGATTCTAAGTCTAAAATGCAGGTATGATCCTTAAGAGAATTTCACTTATTGTTTATGTTTTATTTGCCGGCCTGTCAGTTGCTGCATTTGCGCAGAAGCAGGACAGTGTAAAGGTGACCAGGGGGGGCGGAGATGAGCCTCTATGCAGAGGACAATGAGAATAATTGTCTGGTGTGTCACGGCAAACTGGTATGGTCTCTTACCGATACTGTTTCAGGGACTGTTCGCAAGCAGCTGATGTCTGAACACAACATGGTTGTGCCTGACCTGTTCTACAACTCTGTTCACTGGAGCTTCAGCTGCCTCGACTGTCATTCGGAGGGTTTCAAGACATTCCCTCATCCCCTGGAGACGAGGTTCGAAACCTCATGGGGCTGTATTGACTGTCACGGGTATGACCCCAACTATGCACAATACCGGTTTGAGGAAATTGATGCTGATTTCCAGAAGAGCGTGCACTACACCGCCACTGATGGCCTGATAACATGCTGGAAATGTCACGATCCCCATTATTACAATCCGCTGGCCAGGCAGACCACGGGAGGCCGCGAGTACATACTCCGTTCAAATGAGATGTGTCTCCGCTGTCACGGAAACTCTGATGTAATGAGACTCATCAATGATGAGAACGTCAGCATCGTGTTACCCAAACATGATTGGCTGCCGAATGTTGAACGCCATATGGAAGCAGTACGGTGCATCGACTGCCATACCAGGATGAATGACAGCGTACTGATTGCCCATGAGGTAATGCCGGCTGACAGTGCTGTGATGGGATGTGCCGACTGTCACAGTCAGAACTCCATCCTCATGGGAACGCTGTACAAATACGCTGCAAAGGAAAGTCGAGACGAAAAGGGATTCATCAACGGTGTCATGCTGCGAAATGATTCCTATGTGATAGGCGCAAACCGCAGTAAATTCATATCATTCACCGGTTTACTTCTCATTGGCATGACAATTGCAGTAGCGCTGGTACACACGTTCTTCAGGATAATGATCAAACCAAAGAGGACAGCACATGAGTAAAAATTTCTATCACTATCCGGTCTGGGTCAGGCTCTGGCATCTTGCAAATGCCGTATTGTGCCTGTTCCTTATTGTGACGGGATTCAGCATGCTCTACTCGGATCCTGAGAACGCTCTTGTTGTGAATTTTCAGAGGGCGGTTTCCATACACAACGTGTGCGGCGTTCTTCTTACGATAAGTTACACGGCATTCCTCTTCGGTAACATATTTACCGACAACGGCAGACATTATCTTATAAGCCTGCAGGGGCTGGGAGAGAGGCTCTGGAAACAGTTGCGGTTCTACGCCTTCGGCTATTTCAGGGGAGAGGAAGCGCCGTTTCCCGTCAACGGAGAGCGCAAGTTCAACCCCTTGCAGCAGATATCCTATGTGGGAGTGATGTACTTCGCCCTGCCGATGCTCTTTATTACCGGCTGGGCCCTCATGTTTCCCGAGTTCATACTCAAGAGATTCCTTGGATTCAGCGGTATATTTCTGACTGACCAGTTCCACGTAATTCTTGGATTCCTGGTTGTCGTGTTTTTGTTTATCCATCTCTATGTCAGCACTATAGGCAGATCGCCGCTGAGTAACTTCAGGAGCATCGTCACCGGCTGGCAGGAGAGTCATTAATATGAGTCTAATTAAAATCAGGTTTTATGAAAAGAACAATCAAATCAGTTACAGTACTTTTTGCAACAGCTCTCTTTGCATTTGCCACCGTTACGGCCAATGCACAGCAGAAGAAAGGTGAACCATGGACAATACCGGCAGAATACAAGAAGATGGCCAATCCGGTTGCAAAGGACGATGCATCTGTTAAGGCAGGCCAGGTTTCCTACATGAAGAACTGTGCTTCCTGCCATGGCAAAACCGGTCTCGGTGACGGCCCCAAGGGAAGAATGACCAAGACTTTCCCGGGCGATTTCTCGGGTGCAGCATTCCAGGGCTATACCGATGGCGAGATGTTCTACCAGACTAAATTCGGAAGGGGTGAGATGCCTGCATATGACAAGAAAATTCCAGATAACGAAATGTGGAGCATTGTGAACTATATGCGTACCCTGAAGAAGTAAAACCACTTAAGAGATAAAAAAAAGCTGTCCGCGTTGGCGGGCAGCTTTTTTTTATTGAATGACTGATTCCTATTTGCCGCTTTCGGCGTAACCCAGGGCAACCATTGCTGCAATCGAGTTGTCAAGCAGTGTCTTGATGTACCCGGGGTTGTGGACGCCGTTGCTGCGGTCTTCCTTGACGGTGTTGTAGTTCAGGTAAGCCAGAACTGCATTGGCCTTGAATGTGCCGCTATTTGCCAGTTCGGTGCCTGAGTTGTAGATGCCTGCAGCGATAAGCTGGGCTTCGAGTATCTCCATTTTGTCCTCAACTTCTGCAGTAAGCGTATTGATCATGCCGTCAAGTGTTGTAGAATTTGAATGGCATGTGGTGCATCCGGTCTTTAGCATTACAGGTGTCCCGTGGCTGTCATACCATACTCCCATGTTGTGACCGCCGGCCTGGTAACCGTAGGGTGTTGACATGTGACATGTCACGCATCCGTTGGCTGTGGAGTGGGGGTTGGTTGTCGGGTGTGCGTCTCCGGGGAGTTCAAAAGGAGTCTTGCCAAGTATCAGGTTGGCATTCGGTCCGTGGTGCGGTCCGATACGGGTACCGTTGGCAGCAATTGTAAAATCTGCACCATTTACCACCGGGGCTGGAGATACGTTGCGTGACTGGTGGCAGAAGACACACTGGTTGCTGGTTCCCTTGTCCCAAACTACTGCAGCTCCTGCATATTTGACCTCCAGTGTCTCCGCTCCCGGTTTGGTGAGGGCCCAGTCATCATCAGAGTAGGTCTCGTGAATCTTGTGGCAGGTACCGCAACCAATCTGCATCGGGTTTGCCGGAACAGAGATAGCGGCCGTTGATCCCTCTGCCACATACTCCAGGAAGCCCTGACTTGTGTGACACTGAACGCAACCGGCTCTGTTGGCATAGGCAGCATTACCGCCAGTGGCGTGCGTCGATTCCTTCCACTGAGCTGAGAAGGCAACCATCGGGCTGGTGGTGTTGTGACACTCGGCACATGCAAGGGCTGTTCCCGGATCACCCTTGTCACCCTGCGGCCCTTCTTCACCCTGCGGCCCCATCGGACCCTCACACGAAGCAAGGAACATGCCTGCTGTCACAAGAAAAATGATTAATTTCAGAATACTTTTCATATAGGTCATGGTTTAGATTTTCTCTGAGGAAAGGTAACAAGACCCTCAATAGATAAGCGTTTTTTTTCATTGATATTTCAATCACAATGGATTGATAAGTACATTCTATAATATTGATATAGATCAAAAATCAGTATGATATATGTCATGATCTGAGGATCCGGTTACACATACTCAATACCTTTGTGCAAAGGAGCCTTTCAATGTATGCTGAAAACAAAATAACCAGTTGCGCAAACTGTGCGAGATGCTGGAACAATTTCAGAAACCTGACCGAAGAGGAGCTTGAGCTGATCAACAAGAACCGGTACGAGGCTACCTTCAAGCCTTCAGAGATCATCATCAAGCAGAGCTCTCCGGCATCCAACGCCATTTTTATTATCTCCGGACTGGCCAAGGTTTACATGGAAGGTTATTCCGGCAAAAATCTGATTCTTAACCTTGCTGAGCATTCCACACTGTTAGCCGGCCCCGGCGCCCACGTCAATGCCCGGTACACCTATTCAGTGGCAGCCATCACACAGGTTCAGGCCTGTTTTATCAACTTTGACACCATCAGGAAGGTCATATCCGCCAATCCGGGATTTGCTTCAGGATTCATCGAGGATCTGAGTGAAAAATCGTTCAGGCTTCATCAGAAGATCCTTAATCTCACCCAGAAGAAGATGCACGGAAGACTTGCCGAAGCGTTGCTCTATTTTGCTGACAACATTTTCCGCTCAGATGAGTTCGAGATGGTACTCTCAAGGCAGGAACTGGGGGAAATGACCAATATGGCCAAGGAGAGCGTGGTCAGGATCATCGGGGAATTTGAGAATGAAAATATTATTCACGCCACACCCCGGTCGGTTAAGATCCTCGACAGGGGAAAATTGCTGGTAATTTCCGAAAAGGGATAGTTTTGCATCTAAATTAATTTCATGAAAGCATTAAGATTTATTCTTTCGCCCATGATGATGGGTATTCTCTTCATTGTACTTGCAGTTTCCCTGGCTGCAGCCACATTCATTGAGAACGACTTTGGCGCTGCGGCTGCACGGGCTGCCGTTTACAACACCGTGTGGTTTGAACTGTTGTTTCTGCTGCTTGTCGTCAATCTCACAGGTCAGATATTCATATTTAAGCTCTGGCGACGGGAGAAACTGACTGTTATGCTCTTTCACGCTGCTTTTATCGTGATGGTGGCCGGGGCAGCAATCACACGCTATACCGGCTATGATGGCATGATGCACATCAGGGAGGGCGAAGCCTCCTCTCATACGTTTTCCGCTGGCAACACACTGGCGTTTGAACTGATTGATGCCGGGGGAGAGAAGCTGGCCGGCCACGAGGCGCCGCTCAGCCTCGCCGGGGGCCGTCATGGCAAATACAGGAAAAGCCTTGATGCATCAGGTGAGAAGATGACACTCACCTTCGACAGGTATATGGCTGGCGCCGTCAGAAAAGTGGAGGAAGCTGCAGGTGGACTCCCTATGGTATCTTTCATCTGGACCCCGGACATGGTTAGCAGTGAAACCCTTGTGCTGGCTATGGGCGAAACCGGAACGGTGGGAAATATGACTGCCGGGTTTGCTGCTGAAGGAGATATCACAATCACAACTGACGGAGCCTCTTTCTATATCCGGTCAGTCTCGGGGTTGCGGTCTACCGTCATGCAGGAGATGAAGACCGTGGAATATCCCGCGGACACACTGGTGACGTTGGTAGCAGGCACTGTCTACACTGTCGGAAATTACAGGATCATGCCCCAGGTCATGACAATGAGCGGGATAGTGGTTCCTGTTGAGTCTGCCGGTGGCAGCACGGCCGGCGGAGCTCTTGAGCTGACTCTTTCGGGAGAAGGCTGGCAGAAGAAGGTACACCTGTGGGATGGAACCGGTGAGGAGAGAGCTGTCTGGCAGGGCATGGCAGGAGAGATGACGGCACGTGTAAGCTATGGCGCCGCCGGCAGGGAACTGCCTTTCAGCCTTAAGTTGAACGATTTCATGGTAGAGCGTTACCCGGGGTCAAATTCTCCTGCCGGATTCAAAAGCAGGGTGACAGTGCAGGATCCGGAGGGTGGTAATGAATTCGAATATGATATTTACATGAATCATGTCCTGAAATATCACGGCTACCGGTTTTACCAGTCATCCTATGACAATGATGAGCTTGGCACGGTTCTTTCAGTCAACCATGACCCTGCAGGAATGTACACAACCTATGCCGGCTATGGACTGCTCTTCCTTTTCATTATCCTTTCGCTGATAAACAGGAAATCGTTCTTCCGGACGGTTGGTTCCGGACACTGGAGCTCGAGGTACCGCAAGGCAGCAGCGGTGGTGGCATTCATTGTGCTTGCTACAGCAGCCCCTGCTCAGGGTCAGCAGCAGCTGGTAATAGAAAAGAAGGCTGCAGACAGCTTTGGCGCTGTTCTGGCGCAGGATCAGAAAGGCAGGACAAAGCCTCTCTACACCATCAGCAGTGATATACTGCGTAAGGTGGCCAGGGAAAACAACTTCGGCAGCCTGTCACCCATGCAGGTCTTCCTCGGATGCTCTTTCGACTTCTACCACTGGCAGAATGTGCCGATGATAAAGGTGTCAAACGAGGAACTCAGGCAAAAACTGGGACTGAAAGGCGAGCTGGCCGCTTTTTCGGAGATAGTCAGTTTCGGCGAAGCGGGCGGTTATAAGCTTGCATCTCTTGTGGATGAGGCTTATGCAAAGCCTGACGGCAAGCGAAGCAAGTTCGACAAGGAGGTAATCAAAGTCGATGAGAGGGTGAATATCTGCTACATGATGTCACGGGGCGATTTCATGCGCATTTTCCCCCTGAGGGACGGCACTGATAGCTGGGGCAAGGCGGAAGAGGCTGTAAAGCATGGCATCAGCAGTGAAGACTCGTTGTTTGTACTGAGTGTTATACCGCTGTGGGCGCAGGCTGTGACTTCGGTTACGCGCCCTGCAGCTGCTCCGGAGGAATTTGTGGCTGCTCTCAGGAATTACCAGCGTCAGTATGCCGGATACGAACTGCCATCAGAGAGCAAGGTGAAGGCTGAACTCTTCTACTATAGGGCGAAGATATTCGAGAAGCTTTTTCCGTGGTATGCAACCATAGGACTTATAATGATTATCACAATCATTACTTTCATAATCAGTGGCAGGGCTCTTTCCGGCATTATTCTGAAAGTACTGGCAGGGCTCATTGCCACCGGTTTCCTGTTCCACACGCTGGGACTGGCCATCAGATGGTATATCTCAGGCCATTCGCCAATGAGCAACGGTTATGAGTCGATGCTCTTCATCTCGTGGGTCACGTTGCTGGCGGGGCTGATCTTCAGCCGGAAGTCGTTGCTCACTCTTGCCGCTACCTCGGTGCTGGGCGGATTGACTCTGATGGTGGCCCACCTGAGCTTCATGGATCCGGAGATCACCAATCTCGTGCCGGTTTTGCGGTCATACTGGCTGACGCTGCACGTGTCGGTCATCACCGGCAGTTACGGTTTCCTTGGCCTGGGTGCGATACTAGGGCTGGTTGTGCTGGTGTTAATGCTGTTTGTCAGGCCGGTTAACAGGGAAAGGATAAGTGCAGTCATTGATGAGCTTACTGTCATCAACTACAGGACGCTTACGCTGGGGCTTTATTTCCTGACGATAGGGACATTCCTCGGGGCCATCTGGGCCAATGAGTCATGGGGCCGTTACTGGGGCTGGGATCCGAAGGAAACCTGGTCTTTGATAACCATAATAGTCTACACGCTGGTGACCCATTCACGGATGATACCCGGGATGAAGGACACGTACACGTTCAATCTGCTTTCGCTGTGTGCCTTTTCGTCAGTGCTGATGACCTATTTTGGCGTAAACTATTACCTCTCCGGACTGCATTCATACGCCGGTGGTGACGCTGTTCCGGTGCCGGTGTTCGTGTATGTTGCCATAATTCTGCTGGTTGTGCTTTCTGCTGTTGCGGGATACAGATACAGGATGAGCGGAAGAAGCAGAACACAGAATTGAATACTCCGTTACCTTCCCGTTCAGGATGGAGATGTGATATGAATTGAATACAAAAAGAAACGACGCCCATAACAGGCGTCGTTTCTTATAAAGTATTACTGCAAGCTGCCCTTACTTGTTAAGTACAAGTCTTGGAGTCTTGCCCGAACTGCTTTTCTTATATGTACCGAGGTTCGTATTATCAACATCGAAGATCGTGTACTTGCCGTTTGCAATGGTGACCTTGAACAGGATCATATTAACGTCAGATCCATCTTCTTTGTAACCTGGTTGTTCAGAGTCAAGTGCATCTTCTTCTGCCTGTGTAAGTTCATAATCGACCAGCGCGGTTCCCTGGCGGTTGAAAACGGAGGTAATCGGGATGGTGGTATTTGCACCTGAACCCGCAAAGGCATTCGAAAAAACGTTAGCGATGAAGTAATATGAGCCATCCTCAAGGCCCTCGAATGAGAAGGACTCCGGATGAGACCCGGTTGCTGCGGCCCAGTCAATAGATGTGAGCCATACATCATTGGGATCAAAGCCTTCCACATCAGCATACCAAATGTCAAAGTCCACATTATTGGATGTTGAATAGGTGTCTTCACCAAGGGTTATGTCCTTATCCCAGTAGAAGTCAACAGTCAGTTCACCAACATAGTTATTCATGGTAAAGGTGACTGGTGTGGGGTTTACGGTCAGGGGGTTCAGCAGGTACCTGTCAGCGATGCTGTAAGCGCCAATCTCACCCTGAACTGTTTCCGTAGCGGCATAGTCAAAATCCTGCCAGGTGATGATCATCAGGTCAACAGACTTGGTGTAGGGCTGGAGAACTGCCGGGAATGCCGTATAATCATCTGAATCTGCCGTTCCACCCTTCTGTTTGAAAGTAAAAGTGATGGACCTGTCTATGGGTTTGTCCGTTGTGATCGTGAAGTAGATTGTATCTCCTTCATTGCATGTTTTGGTTGTAGGAGCGAATGTGGCGGTCGGATAGCCATCCGGGCTAACCACCGGTTCCACATCCTGGCTGGCCGTATCGCAGCCGGCGATGGCTACTGCCATTAGAACTGCGAGGCCGAATAACTTGATTCTCATATATTGTCTCATTATACTTTTCTTTAAATTGTTATAATTAAGCATGTCCTGATGGCATTAGAATCAGAACTTAGGAGTGAGTACCTCCCAGAAAATCCTGTCGCCACCAGACCCGGCATAATAATAATAGAGGTATATCTTGCCTGTAGCAGGATCGAAGTGAGACACATTGGCCGCATTCTTGGGATCACCGCTCTTAACGTCGTAGCCCCATTCATCCCAGACTTCGAAGTCAACTGAATTATCAGAGTTAACTGTAATCCAGCACTTATCGGTATCCCATACAGCAAACCATGTTTCGCATTTCCTTCCGGTGACAGCCATCAGGGTTTTGTCTGCAATTCTGATGCCACCGAAAGGATCATCAGGATATGATCCGCCTGCGGTTGGGTGGAAATATTTAAGTTCGGATTCGTAATCGCCCTGGTATGGGTTAGGCGGAACAAAAGCAAGAGTGAACTTGCCAAGCTTACCGGTGCCCATGACATTCTCAGCTCCTGTAGCGGAGAGTGTGAGAACCATTACTGGTGCCTTGTAGGTAAGGAATTCCGGCGTGCCGTCCATAGGAGGAGCATTACCTTCAGAGAGTATGGTAATATTCACCAGGCCAAGATAGTTATTAGCCTTGGTAAGAGTAAAGGTCGGATTGTTGATTATGAAGTGCTGTCCGGACTTTGCTGTGGAACTGGGATCAACGCCTACAGTCACAGTAATGTCCTCAGTTGTGAACATGGAGGTCGGACCAACAAGCTTAACCTTTATCTGTCTCTGGTACGTGCTTCCGTCGGCCAGAATCGAATAGTTCATGGTAAGGGTTTCGAAAGTTACCAGGTTGGGACCGTCGTCGTTCTCATCGTATCTGGTGGTTTGATCTACCAGGCATGAGTTGAGGGCACCCAGACTTAAGACAAGGATCAAAATGTATTTCAATGTTTTCATAGTTGTGTCTGTTAAGGATTAGTTTGCCCAGAAAATCTTAGCTGTAAAAGCATTTGGCTGTGTAGGCACATTTGCTCCGTTGGAGGAGTATTCTCCTGCAGGATAGAACAGTCTTACCGGTCTGTCTGTCGTGGCATTGTAATTAAGAGGTATAGGAACACCGCTGGGGTAACCTGTACGACTGTAGTCAAACCACGACTGTTCGGCTGTTATGCCGTTGACGGCAATCCATTTCTGGGTAATGATGGCTTCGAGCTTGTTTGATGAGGGGTTCCAGCCAACCAGTGACTTGCTTTGTGTGTAATAATCCTCTGCATCCTCTTCATCAAGACCAAGATAGAGGAAAGAGGCTGTTATGCCGCTTTCATAAAGATCCTGGGCGCTCGGGCCGGTTGTAATAAAAGTTTTCTGCCTCAGTTCTGAAAGGTTGAAGTAATGTTCTGCCAGGGTAAAGATGATTGCGTCCATGTCAGCTGACTTGAGAATACCAGGGCCGATATTGGATACCTTGTCAGGCATGTACTGGTCAGCAACGGGAGTGTCATAGTCAAGCAGACCCTGCGGGACACCAAGGTGACCTGTTGCAGGAGTCTCATAGAGGTAGTTGATCCTCGGGTCATTGGTGGACTCCAGGTAATTAATAATATACTCTGAAGCACAGGTTGCATTGTAGCTCATTGTCTTTGTGCCGCCTTCATCCCATCCAAGAGTGTTCCACATCGGGTTTTGCTTGCCGGTATTCAACGGAATGTAACCGGGGTTGATTCCCACATCGGTGGTGATGAAACCGCTTCCTTCGCTTGCGATTGCTGCCAGTTCACCTGTAATGTATGAATCCCTTCCTGACATGTCTGACTGACGGGTAAGTATTCTAATCTTTAGAGTGTTGGCAAATTTGATCCAATCTTCCATGTTACCGCCGAACATTGCATCATCACTTCCGGGAACTTCTGCCAAAGCAGGCGCATTCTTGATAAGGTCGATGGCTGCATTGATCTGAACGATCAGATCTTCATAGATAGCTTGTGCATCGTCATATGCCGGGGTAGCTTCCTTGCTTCTGCCAAGAGCTTCCGTATAGGGTATATCACCGTAACAATCAACGAGCTGTTGAAAATGGAAAGACTTCATTATCATGGCAATTGCCTTGTAATTGACATACTTCTCATCCTCGAGGTTATAAAGGATCTGGTACTGCTTGAGGGTGTTGGCATAGGTATTATTGAAAATCCTTGAGTAGAATGAAGATGTCACATTGTACTTGAACTCATCAGAATACCAGGAAAAGCCATCACTCTGGCTCCAGTTGACCATCATCATGTTGCCGAGATGACTGAGACCCCTGTCATCCTGCTGATACTGTGCCGTGTAGTACTGGCCCACAGGCAGGACAAGGTTGGGTGTTACTGCGGTCGGGTTATTGGGGTCAGTGTTGACGTCCAGGTAACCTTCACACGATGCCAACAGTCCGGTGACCATCAGCACTATAGCGAACTTTATAATACTTTTCATATACTATTCTCTTTTAAAATTCTATGTTTAAGTTCACGCCAAACGACCTGGTCGGAGGCATCTGGAAGTAACCGCCAACCCCGATCGTGTTGCTGTTAGACTCAGAGTTATTGAATTCAGGGTCAGAGAAAGCGTTCTCTGCCGGCAGCAGTGTGAACAGGTTTCTGGCAATAAAACCGACAGATACCTTCTGGAGGGGAGTACTTTTAATTAAAGTTGAGGGAAGGGTGTAAGTCAGTGACAATTCCCTGATTTTTAAGGCTGTTGCATCAATAACGTAGTTCTCCTTGACATCGTTGTATGTGTCAGTCCAGTAGCTCTGGCGACCGTTCTGAATCGGAATGTTGGTGTTCTCAACGTAGACGCCGGGGCTGGTCTCGATAACCGAATTCGGTATAACGAAGTCCTGCCTGTTGGCTGATACGCTGGCCATTGACCTTCCGGTGAACTCCATTGCATCCTGGCCCTGTGCGTAGAAGACGTGACCTGTTCTGTAGTCAATTGTTGTTGAGAGTGCAAAACCAAATGCCTTAAGTGAGGTATTCAGACCCCAGATGTGCTTGGGTGTTGTTCTGCCCATTGGCTCGAGAGCAGCATTCTGCCGTGGAAAACCGGTAGTAGGGTCAATAACGAGCCTGCCCTGAGGATCTCTTACGTAGGTGTTTGCCTTTAACTGAGGATACTCCATGTCAACAATGGCATATATTCCGTACTGTGCCCAGGCGTCGGTAGCAACCTCATCAAGACCTTCGTAAATCTCTTCTACGATTGTTGTCATCGTTGAATAGTTCAGGCTCATATCCCATGAGAAATCTTTTGCCTTGATGATGGAGCCTCCCAGTGAAACTTCCCATCCCGAACCTTTCAGTGAACCGATGTTGGTAAGGAACGAGGTTGATCCTGAAGCAACAGATGGAGTAGTGTAGGTGATGAGGTCAGTGGTTGCTGTCATGAAGTACGATGCATCGATCATGATCCTCGACCGGAAGAGACCCAGGTTGGCACCGAATTCTGTTGTGTTCAGTTTCTCTTTCTTGATGTTGGCATCAACAGTTGTACTGCTGAGTACGAAACCGTTTACTTCTCCGTACGGGAATGCAGTGTGCTTGCTGTATCTCTCATTGATCGCATACGGACTCAGGTCATTGTAAACCGTCGAGTTGGATGCAGTCAGCTTGGCATATGAAAGGATGTTGTTGTTCTTGAGAGCGTCGATTGCATCCGTAAGGACGAATGAGATACCGAAACCGGGATAGAAATAGTTGTTGTTCCCTTTTGCCAGTGTGGATGTCCAGTCATTCCTTCCTGAAAAGTTCAGGTAGAGGAAGTTGCGGTATCCAAGCGTGAAGTCACCGAAGAAGCCGAAGTTTATCTCCTGCGATGCGTCTGCAGTGACAGTTGGCGTACCGGTACCGTTTGAAATATCATAGAAATCAGGAATACTTAGGTTGTCAGCCCTGATCCTGCTGTAACGGTACAGATAATTATAGTTTGATGCTCCAAGGATTGACTTAAGTGAGAAGTCGCCGAATTCGAAGGTTCCTGTAAGAAGGAGATCCTCAATAATTTCTGATGACTGAGACTCTGTATCCTCAACGAATGATGATACTGCACCGGCTGAGGGCTGCAGATACGGATCATATGTCTGTGCTGCTCTCCAGTTCTTGCCGCTGCTCCAGTAGGTGTTGGTCCCGATCCTGGCAGTAACGTTAAGCCAGTTGAGCGGATCCCATGACATCTGCACGTTACCGTTGAGCCTGTTCGATTTCTGGTTGTTTCTGTTTGTACCGACTGCCCAGTAGGGGTTCTGATAGTATGCGTTGTAGTAACCGTCGGGCGTAGCGTACAGATCATTCCTCCAATCGGAGTAACGTGCCAGCGGAATGTTTGCCGAGGTGTTCAGGAGGAACCAATAGAGTGGCCTGTCCTGGTCACCGATTGTGCTACCGACCACGTCCTGCTCATCCTTGAAGAAGCTGGAGTTGAGCGAAAGTTCAACGTTGCCTACTTTCTTGCTGGCGTTGACCCTGACGGTGTTCCTCTGGTAGGTGTCGTCAGGAACGATGCCTGATGCCCTCTGGTCACCTACTGAGACGTAGAATTTACTTGTCTCGTGGCTGCCGCTGAGGTAGATTGTGTTGTTGAAGTTATGTCCGGTATTAAAGAATGCAAGCAGGTTATCCTTCACCGGTGCATAGGGAACGGCCTGGTAAGTTCCGTCCGGCCATGTGGGGCCGATCTGGCGGAGGGTTCCGTCGAAGCGGGGACCCCAGTTGGTATTCTCAACTGCGTCATAGGCGCCTTCCCATCCTGTACCGTATTCTGTCTGGAAGTCAGGCATGTATGCCACCTTATCAGCAGTATATGATGAGTTGATACCCACGGTGATCTTATCGCCTGCCTGGCCTTTCTTGGTGGTAACCACTATAGCACCGTTGGCTGCGTTTGAGCCGTAAAGTGCTGCTGCGGTTGCACCCTTGAGAATGCTGAGGTCAGCGATGTCATTGGGGTTAAGGTCATCAAAAGCGCCCAGCGATGCAATAACACCGTCGATTACAACCAGTGCCTGGTTGTCCGAGGATATTGATCTGAGACCTCTTAATATGATCTGAGTTCTGGGGTTAACACTGTTGTCCTGTACGTTGATCTGCAGACCTGCAACCTTACCTGCGAGTGCACTTGCGGCTCTCGTCGGCTGGGCTGCTGCCAGTTCTGCATTGTCAACCTTCTGGGTCTGGTAGGTGATCTCCCTCTTCTCTCTCTTGATACCAAGTGCGGTTACAACAACCTCACTCAGCCCGACCACGTCAGACTCCATCACGCAGTTAACAACCGAACGTCCGGCAATGCTTTCCTCTTTTTGCTTCATCCCAATAAAGGAGAAGACAAGAGTTGCTGCATCTTCGGGAACTGTCAGCTGGTACCTGCCGTTTACATCTGTTGATGTAGCAATGGTAGTGCCTTTGACAAACACAGATACTCCGGGAATTGCTCCTTCCCCCTCCGTAGCGGAGGTAACCGTACCTGTAATGACTTTTGTCTGTGCCCACAGGGTGCTTGCACCTGCTAACACAAACAAAACAAAGAACAGAAATAGTTTCTTCATACGACTTAGATTTAGGTTAAAATTCTAATGGTGCAATGTAGGAAAATATTTTTTTATATCTGCACGGATAAGGGGGAAATGATGCTCTATATTATTAATATGTATACGTACTAAATGAGGGGGCCTGGATTCCCGTATCAAAGCGCACATCAAGTATTTTCCGTATGGGAGATACTGCTGTCAGAAAAGGCTGCATGCCTGCGGCATTCTGCGGCTAAATTTTTTTAGTCCAGTTCTGAAGCAAGCTTCATCTCTGCCCTGAAAAAATAGCCGCCTCTGGCATTTGCCAGGGGCAGCCTTTTCTGACAGGGTGGAAGACCGGGTTCGAACCGGCGACCTCCAGATCCACAATCTGGCGCTCTAACCAACTGAGCTACAACCACCGTTTTCCGAGGTGCAAATAAACAGCAAAATTCCCATTTTGCAAAAACTTATTTTTATTTTGTTGACGTTTCATCCAAATCGTAACTTAGCCGGGTAAAAAAGAGCGGTACAATTATTGCCGCCTCAAAGCGTTTCAGATTCAAGAAGAGAGAAGTTTGACAAAACTGAAATTCATAGACAATATCTCCGGATTGCAGGCCGTACAACTGCTCAGATTTGTCACCTTTCTCATTATCAGTATAATATTTACCAAGAGCCACCTCTCTCGTCCCCAGATCGGCAACTGGGAACTCTTCCTCTTCATCTCCAGCCTCCTCAGCTTCTTCTGGGTCACGGGAATAATCCAGTCCCTATTGACTCTTTATAACCGGAACAGGACCTTCAGGACAGATGGCTATACTGAGGGCCGCAAATCACCTGAAATATATAACGCCTTCCTCCTGATCTCCTTCTTCAGCCTACTGGTATTCCTCCTCGGGATACCGATCAAATTCATGCTGGAGTCATCACAGGGCAAACCCGAGATTCCTTACCCAAACCTGCTGCTGTTCTATATCCTGCTCAGCAACCCGGTAGCACTTATAGAATATATTTATCTCCTCAACAAGAGACCACACCGGATCCTGCAGTACGGTATCTATACCTACTCTGCACAGCTGGTACTCGTCATCGCACCGGTCATCGCAGGTTACGATGAGAAGAGTGCCATCTGGGGACTCTTTGCAATTACCGCTGTCAGATGGGTATGGCTTATAATTCTGCTGCGCCGCTATACAATCCTTAAGGTGTCATATGACTTTATCAGAGAACACCTGAGGGTGGGCATGCCCCTGATACTTACTTTCCTCATAAGCGGCTCAGCTCAGTATATTGACGGTATTATAATCTCTGCCCGTTATGCCGATCCGGGGGTCTTTGCCATGTACCGCTACGGCGCCAAGGAGTTCCCGCTCGTACTGCTTCTCGCCAACGGCCTGAGCAACGCACTCCTTCCCCGATTCAGCACCAGGGAAGGAATGCGTGAAGCATTGGGTACGCTCCGGAAGCGCTCAGACAGGCTCATCAAATACCTCTTCCCCATCTCAATGGTAACAATGCTCGTGGCACGATGGGTCTATCCGCGACTATTCACCCCCGAGTTCACAAGAAGTGCTGACGTATTCATGATATACCTTGTGCTGATTGTACCCCGTCTGGTCTTCCCGCAGACAATTGTAATAGGTCGGCGAAAAACAAATGTTACTCTGTATGCTGCTGCAGTGGAGATAGCAATAAACATACCCCTCAGTCTCTGGCTGATCAAACCTTATGGCGTGGTAGGAGTAGCCCTCGCCACATTCATTGTTTACTTCCTCGAGAAACTGTTCCTCATCTGGTATGTCTGGAAGAAGATGAAGATCAAACCGCAGGAGTATATTCCCCTCACCAGCTGGCTCATATACTCCTCTCTGCTGATCCTGCTGTTCGTACTGATAGACCACCGCATCATAGATATCCATTGACGGTTGTCACCGCCGCCAGGATGCACTTGCCCTTCTGTCTCCGATCACAAAAAGAATTATATTTGACCCGGTAATATTTGCCATTTATGGTGACAATTGACAACCGGCCGGCGGAGGAGTATTTCCGCAAGTTCAGGAAAAACATCGTGGGGATTGACCAGGAGTACAACACCCCGTACGGACGAAAAAAAATAATTTATTGTGACTGGATAGCGAGCGGTCGCCTCTACGGCCCAATTGAGGAAAGGATGACCGGCTCCTTCGGTCCCTTCGTGGGCAACACCCACACCGAGACGTCCGAAACCGGCTCTATGATGACCTGGGCCTATCATCATGCACAGGAGATATTAAAGATGCATGTCAATGCGGGTCCTGACGATGTGCTGATTGCTGCAGGTGCCGGCATGACGGCTGTGATCAACAAGTTCCAGCGGATACTTGGACTCAAGGGCTGCAGTTACCCGAAAACGGCCCGATGCCTGGCTGACACTGACCGCCCGGTGGTCTTCATCACACATATTGAACACCACTCTAACCAGACTTCATGGTACGAGACACTGGCCGATGTAGTCATAATTGAACCTGGTGCCGGCCTCACCGTTGATCCTTGCAACCTGGAAAAAGCACTGGAAAAATACAGCGACAGGAAATTCAAGATCGGATCATTTTCTGCATGCTCGAATGTAACCGGGGTATTTACTCCCTATCATGAGCTGGCCAGGATAATGCACAGCCATGGTGGTCTCTGCTTTGTTGACTTTGCCGCCTCGGCGCCCTATGTTGATATAGACATGCATCCTGCTGATCCGTTGCAGAAGCTTGATGCCATCTTCTTTTCGCCCCACAAATTCCTGGGCGGTCCGGGCTCGTCAGGCATAATGATTTTTAACAAATCGCTCTACAAATCTTCCGCCCCCGATCAGCCCGGGGGAGGCACGGTTGACTGGACCAATCCGTGGGGTGAGTACAAGTATGTTGACAGCATCGAGTCACGCGAGGACGGCGGCACGCCGGGATTCCTGCAGATGATACGAGCTGCGATGGCCATCAGGCTCAAGGAGCAGATGGGAACTGAAAATGTAATGGTACGCGAGGAGCAATTGCTGGAGCGCACCTTCAGCGGCCTGGAAGCCATCTCCGGACTGCATATCCTGGCACCAGACATCAGGCACAGGTTGGGTGCCGTCTCCTTCTACATTGACGGACTGCATTATAACCTGGTGGTTAAGCTGCTCAGTGACCGTTATGGAATACAGGTCCGCGGCGGATGTGCATGTGCCGGCACTTATGGACACTACCTGCTGGATGTGACCTATGACCACAGCCACCGCATTACCGAGATGATCAACAGGGGAGACCTCTCCGAAAAACCCGGCTGGGTCCGCCTGTCGGTACACCCGACTATGACTGATGCCGAACTTGAAACCGTTATTGCCGCCCTGCAGGAGATAAGAGACAATGCTTCAGAGTGGAGCACTGATTATATATACAACCGGCGGACCAACGAGTTCACCCATCGTGATGAGACCGGTGAAGGCAGGGAAAAAGTATGCTCATGGTTTAACCTTCAGGACTGACAGATATGAATATTGCCGAAGTGACAACGAAAGCCCTTAAGAGGGAGTTCATAGAGTTCCCTAAAAGGCTTTACAAAGGGGATCCGAACTGGGTCTGTCCTCTTGACAGCGAGACGGAGTCTGTGTTCGATCCATCACGCAATGCAGCATTCAGGCATGGTGAAGCCATCCGCTGGATACTTTCGGACGATGACGGAGCAACCATCGGCAGGGTAGCCGCATTCATTGATGAGGTACGGTCAAAGGCCAACCGGCAACCTACAGGAGGACTAGGCTTCTTCGAAGTCATCGAGTCGCGCGAGGCAGCCTTCATGCTCTTTGACACTGCCAGAAAATGGCTGACGGACAGAGGGATGAAGGCAATGGATGGTCCCATCAACTTCGGGGAGAACGACAATTACTGGGGACTCCTGGTTGAGGGTTTCACCCGTCCGGGGTTCGGCATGCCCTATAATAAGACCTATTACCGGAAATATTTCGAGGAGTACGGATTCAGGACCTATTTCGAACAGTACAGCTACCACAAGGATGTTGCTTCCGTGGAGGTTTTCCCCGAGCGGTTCAGAAAGATTGCCGAGTGGATATCAAAGCGTCCGGGCTATGCCTACCGCCATTTCGAGTATTCGCAGCGCGAAAAAATCGCAGCCGACATGGTTGAGATTTATAACGCTACCTGGGCAGTATTCAAGGAAGACTTCACTCCCCTTGATCCTGCCCGTCTGCAGAATACGCTTCAACAGGCAAAGGCCTTCATCGATCCCGAGCTTATCTGGTTCGCCTATCATAATGAAAAACCGGTGGCATTTTTCATCATCTTCCCTGATCTGAACCAGATTCTCAGGCACTTCGACGGCCGCCTTACACTCTGGAACAAGATCCGGTTCCTATACTACAAAACCACTCACGAGATGACCCGTGCCCGGGCTCTCGTGGCCGGTGTACATCCCTCTTACCAGAACAGTGGCATCGAGTCTGCCATCTTCCTCGAGCTGTTCCGTGTCTTCCGCAAAAAACGCTTTTACAGGGAGCTGGAGCTCTCATGGGTAGGCGACTTCAACCCGAAGATGATATCTATCTACGAAGCCCTGGGTGCACACAAGGCAAAGACGCACCTCACCCTCAGGTACATGATGGATGACACCCTGCCATTTAAAATGTACAGGGAGGAGATGGAGGAAAACAAGTCTGAACGGGAGGCAAAAGCTGATGCTTGAAAAATTTTTATCACTCCTTTTGTATTTTCTTTATTGTTCATTATCTTTGCACTCCCTTGAAAAAAGGTTTTTATAACAGTAATTAATTATATCAGAGATGAAAGAAGGTATACACCCGAGCAATTACAGGATGGTTGTATTTCAGGATATGTCAAACGGATTCACCTTCATGACCCGTTCAACTGCGGCCTCACGTGATACCATCAAATGGGAAGACGGCAAGGAATATCCGCTTATCAAGCTGGAGATTTCAAACACATCGCATCCCTTTTACACGGGTAAGATGAAGCTTGTTGACACGGCAGGAAGGGTTGACAAGTTCATGAACCGTTATAAGGACCACTTCGGCAAGAAGACGAAATAGGTTAATATCATACCGGATCAGGCTGCTTTAAACAAGGCGGCCTTTTTTTTGTTTGTCTGTGACACCGGCTGGTTCCGGTGGTATCGTAGGTACAACTATTAAAGCATAATTGAGTAAATTTGCATACTTTTACCCTATATGGAAAAGAAGGTATTCGGAAAACGGGACAGGATTGGCATGAATGAGTTGATTGACGAGGGAAGGGAGATAATACCCATTCTTTCAGACGGTGACGACCAGGAACTGGAGGAGGTCCAGATACCGGGCAGCATACCTTTGTTGCCGTTGAGAAACACCGTTCTTTTCCCGGGAGTGGTGATCCCGATAGCTGTCGGCAGGTCAAAGTCGGTTCAGCTTGTCCGTGACGCCTACCGTGGTGACAAACTGGTGGCGGCCGTTGCGCAGCTTGATGCTGAGGTGGATGATCCCGGCGTGCGCGATCTGAATACAGTAGGCACCCTCGGACAGGTGGTGAAGCTCCTGGAGATGCCTGACGGCACAACCACTGCAATCATCCAGGGACGCCGCAGGGTGGTGATAGACACAATCCTCCTGACGGATCCTTACATGACTGCCCAGGTCAGGGCTATGCCCGAACCCCGCGGAGTTGAAGACGAGAAGGACTTCGAGGTGATCATCGGCTCACTCAAGGATCTCTCGGTAAAGATTGTAAAGCTTAATCCGAATATCAGTCCTGAAGCCACCTTCGCTGTGCGGAACATAGAGAACAGCACTTACCTCATTAATTATATCTGCGCCAACACTGAGATCAATGTCACTGACAAGCAGAAACTGCTGGAGGCAGCATCTCTCAGGGAGCGCGGACTCAGACTGCTTGAGCATCTGGTGCGTGAGATACAGCTTCTCGAGCTTAAGAATGAACTGCAGTCGAAGGTCAAGTACGAGATAGACCAGCAGCAGCGCGAGTTCCTGCTGCACCAGCAGATGAAGACCATCCAGAATGAGCTGGGAGGCAATCCTGTTGAGAAGGAGGTGGAGGAGTTCCGCGCCAGGGGTGAGAAGAAGAAGTGGGGAGAGGATGTGACAAAGGTCTTCAGCCGTGAGCTTGAAAAGCTGTCGCGGCTCAATCCTGCTGCCGCCGAATACTCCGTTCAGGTCAACTACATCCAGACTCTTCTTGAGCTGCCGTGGAATGAGTACACTGATGATAACCTGGACCTTAAGAACGCCCAGCGTGTTCTGGATGAGGATCATTACGGCCTCGAGGAGGTGAAGGAGAGGATACTCGAACACCTTGCAGTGCTGAAGCTGAAAGGTGACCTCAAGTCGCCCATCCTCTGCCTCTACGGTCCTCCGGGAGTAGGCAAGACCTCTCTCGGCAAATCGGTTGCCAGGGCGCTGGGACGCAAGTACGCGCGCATGTCACTGGGCGGACTGCATGACGAAGCCGAGATAAGAGGCCACAGGAAGACATATATCGGCGCCATGCCGGGGAGGGTTGTGCAGAACATACGCCGGGCCGGATCATCCAACCCGGTCTTCATCCTCGATGAGATTGACAAGGTGGGGCAGGACTTCCGCGGAGACCCTTCGTCGGCCCTGCTTGAAGTTCTTGATCCTGAACAGAATACACATTTCTATGATAATTTTCTGGAGCTGGAGTATGACCTCTCGAAGGTGCTCTTCATTGCCACGGCTAACACCCTCTCCACAGTCAGTCCTGCCCTGCGTGACAGGATGGAGCTCATAGAGATCTCCGGCTACCTGGTGGAGGAGAAGCGCGAGATTGCCGTCAAGCATCTCATCCCGAAACAGCTCGAGGCGCACGGAGTGACAGCCGGACAGTTCTTCCTGCCACGGGATGTGATTGAGGAGGTGATACAGAAATATACCCGTGAGTCGGGCGTGAGGGAGCTTGACAAGCGGATAGCAAAGCTTGTCCGTTTCAGGGCCCGTGAGATAGCATTTGAGAATACGCCTGCACCTGAGGTCACATCAGCCCTGGTGGCTGAGATACTGGGCCCGCCCAAATATCTCAGGGATATCTATGACGGGAATGACCAGGCAGGCGTGGTGACCGGGCTGGCATGGACCGCCACGGGAGGAGAGATTCTCTTCGTTGAGACCAGCCTGAGCAGGGGTAAGGGCAACCTGACCCTCACCGGCAACCTTGGTGACGTGATGAAGGAGTCAGCCGTCATCGCTCTTGAGTACCTGAAGGCGCACGCCTCGCTCCTGGGTGTCCCGGAGACCTTCTCCGAGAAATGGAACATCCATATACACGTTCCGGAGGGCGCCATACCAAAGGACGGCCCCTCAGCCGGAATCACCATGGCTGTATCAGTGGCTTCTGCCTTCACCCAGAGAAAGGTTAAGAAGTACGTGGCCATGACAGGCGAGATCACCCTCAGGGGAAAGGTGCTTCCGGTGGGTGGAATCAAGGAGAAGATCCTTGCCGCCAAACGTGCCGGCATCAGGGAGATAGTGCTCTCTGAACTGAACCGCAAGGATGTGGAGGAGATAAATGAGAAGTATGTCAGGGGACTGAAATTCAAATATGTCAGAACTATAATGGACGTGCTCGATCATGTGCTCCTTCATCAAAAGGTGGCAAACGCACGCTCACTGGAATTCGAGTGACAATAAAAGCAGGTTATGGACAAGATAGCTGTTTTCCCGGGCTCGTTCGATCCCTTCACCGTGGGTCATGAATCAATCGTTAAGCGAGCCCTGGGGCTCTTTGACAGGGTCATCATCGCGGTGGGAGAGAATGCTGAGAAGAAGAACCTGTTCAGCATTGAGATGAGGCTGAAGATGATCTCAAAGGTGTTTCAGGGAGAGAGCAGGGTGGAGATAACCAGGTTCAGCGGCCTGACCATTGAGTTCTGCCGAAGGTACAATGCCCGTTACATCGTTCGCGGGCTCCGCACGGCGGCCGATTTTGAATATGAGAGGGCAATGGGTCATATGAACTGGAAGATGGCTCCGGAGATAGATACGGTGTTCCTGCTTACCAGTACCGAACACACACCGGTTAATTCTACAATTGTACGAGATATTATCAAACACGGAGGCGATGCCTCAATGTTCGTACCGGCTTCAATAAATATTTCCGATTACCTGGAAAAGTAATCACCTGATCCGAAGCGTATAATTCAGCAGATCAAGCAGCGACTGGAAGGTATTTGACTTTATCCTGGCTATTTCAGGCGGAGTCAGCCATTCGGCATGAGTGATGCCCTCGGAAGCCTGCGGGTCGGTTATCATCTCCCCGTCATAGCTCATCCTGAACCACCAGGTCTTTTTCATGTACGGCTTGTTGTCATACAGGTAGGTGTGATAACTGGGCGGCAGCACGCCCTCAATTACATGTCCGTGAATATTGCACTCCTCGGTCACCTCCCGGATGGCACACTCCTCCGGCGATTCACCCTCTTCCATGTGACCCTTGGGCAGGTCCCACCTGCCGTAGCGCATGATAAACAGGTATCGTCCCGAGGGATGGCCAACAAGTCCCCCGGCAGCTTCGACTACTACAAACCAGGATGAGAAAACCTCCCACAGGTTGTTGATATTGGTTGAATAAATATTCAGTGACGGTATCTCATTATTGACGGCAAACTGTGATATTTGGGCAAAGAGTTCCTCCGGCACACTGAAATTGTGATAAAGGGCGTATTTTTGCACCCTGTCAGGCTCCGGTGAGAGAGTGATCACCCTGTTGTCAAAATATATCTTATACTTCACCATATGAACGAAACCGCCAGAAAAACTGCAGAATATCTGCTGCAAATTAAAGCAATTAAATTGCAACCGGCAAAACCTTTTACCTGGGCCTCGGGATGGAAATCGCCCATCTATTGTGACAACCGTATGACCCTCTCATTCCCCGGGGTCCGCGGGTTCATCAGGGACTCCTTTGCTGCGAAGGTCAGGGAGCTTTATCCGGCAGCTGAGCTCATTGCCGGGGTGGCAACGGGAGCCATCGCACACGGGGCGCTGGCGGCTGACAGCCTGGAACTGCCATTCATCTATGTCCGCTCCGGGTCAAAGGATCACGGCCTGGGAAACCAGATAGAAGGTCATTATGAAAAGGGTCAGAGGGTTGTGGTCATAGAAGATCTCATCTCCACCGGTGGCAGCAGCCTTGGCGCCGTTAAAGCTCTTCGTGAGGCAGGATGCGAGGTCATGGGCATGATTGCCATCTTTACCTACGGATTTCAGAAGGCCGCAGATGCCTTCGCTGCGGAGGCATGCAGGCTTGACACGCTTAGCAACTACAACGTGCTTGTTGATATGGCCGCTGAGTCCGGCTATATCACGCAGGGCGATGTCGAGACACTGAAGGAATGGCGCAAGGCACCGGCAGAGTGGGGCAGGGAGGCACAGGGATGATGATATCAGTATCAGGAAGGAGAACCAAGGTATGAGCCCGATGACAACATATACAAGCAGAAGGGCAGAGGTGCCTTGCGGCGACAGTGATCTCTATGCCTTTCTGACAGACATGCGCAATCTCAGGTCATTGGTGCCGGAAGGAACGGTGACCGACTGGGAGGCGACAGAGGACAGATGCAGCTTCAAGGCTGATATGGCAGGCAGGATCACGGCATCGCTGTCAGAGGCACTTCCGCATTCGATGATAACCTGCGAGGCCGAATCATTACTCACCGGCAAGGTGAAGATAAGGCTGAATATAGAGTTTATCACGAATATGAGATCGGCAGTGCGTATTGACACCGGGCTGAACATGAATCCCCTGCTGCGCATGCTGATAGGTGACGCCGCCGGAAGGTATCTTGAGAACCTGATGGACCTCATCGAGTCATATGACGGCTATGACCGTGTCAGAGGATATAATCAATCTCCCTGAAGGCATATTCGCGGGAACTGCCGTCGCGCCTTCTTACGAGGAGCATTCCGTCATGCATGACCCGTTCTATCATTCCCTCAAACCCGCCGCTGCTGTCAGAGTAACGCTGCCACTCCCCGGCACGGTAGAGGACAGCGTGATATTCGCTCTCCAGCAGGGCGCCTTCACCTCTTACAACCATCCCGTACCTGCGGTCCAGCAGGCTGATAATCTCCCCGGTGATATCCTTGAGGTCATGGGCTTTTCCGGTTACCTGCTTCAGTGATACCGGGTTGGGCGCCCCGCTTCTGAATCCGGTCTGGTTGACATTTAATCCTATGCCTGCTACGGAACTTCCCAGTGTCTGACCCATGATGCTGTTCTCAATCAGGATACCTGCTATTTTGTCATTCCCGACGTAGATATCATTCGGCCACTTGATCCTGGCTCCAGAGGTGCGGGCTGATACCAGGTCATAAACTGCCAGTGAAACCATCCGTGAGATGATGAACTGGTCAGCCGGCCTGACCATGACCGGATAGAGTATCACGCTCATCAGCAGGTTCTTGCCTGGCTCGCTCTCCCAGCTGTTCCCCGGCTGACCCCTGCCGGTCTCCTGGTATGAAGCAGTTATGACCGTCCCCTCGGGAGGATATGAATCCCTCAGAAGCGCCGCTGCCAGGGTGTTGGTGGATGACACTTTTTCATGCTGCAGGATATGCGAGCCTATTATCATGACAATCAGGTTTTAAAGCGTTCTCATACGGTATGGAATGAGCAGGGTTTGAAGCCCTGAACAAATTGGCACCCAAATTGTAAAAAGAACTTAAGCCGGACGAAAATACGGATAAAGATTCGTAATTTTGCGGCTATTAACAGAACTGTTTATTACTGAATAAGCTTATTGATGAGAAAAAGCACAGTGAAGGCCGCCGGAGTGACTGACAGTATTGTCAGGGGTCTGTTTGAGAAGAAGGGTGAAAAGGTGGCCCTGATTGATCTGAGAAATATTGAAAGCAGGGTATGTGACTGGTTCGTGATCAGCCACGCTCCGTCAACCAGGCAGGTTGACTCCCTGGCATGGTCGGTGGAGGATGTTGTGAGAAAGGAAACAGGTGTCAAGCCTTACCATGTTGAAGGAAAGGAGAACTGTATATGGGTCCTGCTTGACTACGGTGATATCCTCGTGCATATTTTCCAGCAGCCCTTCAGGGAATTTTATGATCTTGAGTCGCTATGGGCCGACGGCCGCATAACGTATCTCGAGGATAACACTTAAAAGAAAGGTTAACTGATATTATGGCAGAGAGCAATACTCCCAAGTCAGACAAAAACGACAAGAAACCCAAATCGTGGTTTAACTCGAGCTGGCCCATCATCATTATTGTGTCAACGTTCCTCGTTTTTCAGCTCCTCTTCGCGGGTAAATACACCCAGAAGGCGGGGCAGCGTGAGATTGAGGAAATGGTCATGAACCATGACATCGAGAAGGTGATTGTGGTCAACGAGGAACAGGCTGAGATATATCTAAAGGCTGAGTCGCTCAAGAGCGGACGCTATCCCGATTTTGAGAAGCAGAAGAGCTTCGGCCTTCAGCCTCCGAAGCCTCACTACTACCATACCTTTGGCACCGTGGAGCTCTTCCAGGAGTTCTTTGTGGCGGCACAGGACAAGGCGGGATACGCGGAGGAGGAGCGTATCTATCTTGATTACCAGAAGCGCAAGGATTACCTTGCCACCTTCCTGGGTGTCATCCTCCCGTTCCTGCTGATTGCTGCTCTCTGGATCTACTTCATGCGCCGGATGTCTTCCGGTGCCGGAGGAGGTGCAGGCGGCATCTTCAACGTTGGAAAGTCGAAGGCCCAGATCTTTGACAAGGATACTCACATCAAGACCAACTTCAGTGATGTTGCCGGCCTGGAAGAGGCCAAGACCGAGGTGATGGAGATTGTGGACTTTCTGAAGAATCCGAAGAAATATACCTCTCTCGGAGGTAAGATTCCCAAGGGAGCTCTCCTTGTAGGCCCTCCGGGGACAGGTAAGACTCTTCTTGCCAAGGCTGTGGCAGGCGAAGCAAACGTACCGTTTTTCTCCATCTCCGGATCAGACTTCGTTGAGATGTTTGTCGGTGTCGGTGCCTCGCGTGTCCGAGACCTCTTCAAGCAGGCCAAGGAAAAGGCGCCGTGTATTGTCTTCATTGACGAGATAGACGCAGTGGGGCGTGCCCGCGGGCGCAACCCGAACTTCGGGGCCAATGATGAGCGTGAAAACACCCTCAACCAGCTCCTCACAGAGATGGACGGCTTCGGAACCAACAGCGGGGTGATAATACTTGCTGCCACCAACAGGGCAGACATACTTGACAAGGCGCTCTTGCGGGCAGGCCGTTTTGACCGCCAGATACACGTGGAACTCCCTGACATAAAGGAGCGTGAGGAGATTTTCAAGGTGCACCTGCGTCCCATCAAACTGGAGGAGGGTTTTGACATCGCCTTCCTGGCTAAACAAACCCCCGGGTTCTCCGGAGCTGATATTGCAAATGTATGCAATGAGGCTGCCCTCATCGCCGCCAGGGGAAACAAGACCGTGGTGGAGAAACAGGACTTCCTTGATGCCGTTGACAGGATTATTGGCGGGCTCGAAAAAAAGAACAAGATCATCTCCATGGAGGAGAAGAGAACCATAGCTTATCATGAGGCCGGACATGCTACGGTCAGCTGGCTGCTGGAGCATGCCAGCCCGCTTCTCAAGGTTACAATAATACCCAGAGGGAAAGCACTCGGGGCTGCATGGTACCTGCCTGAGGAGAGATCCATATCTACACGTGAACATATCTTTGATGAACTTGCCTATGCCCTTGGTGGCAGAGCAGCTGAAGAGCTTGTCATTGGAAAAATTTCCACCGGGGCCCTTAGTGACCTGGAGAAGGTAACCAAGCAGGCTTATGCCATGGTGGCTTACTTCGGTATGTCGGACAAGGTGGGTAACATGAGCTTCTATGACTCTTCCGGGCAGAATGAGTACGGGTTCACCAAGCCCTACAGCGAAAAGACCGCCGAGCTGATTGATAGTGAGGCGAAGAAGATTGTAGAGGAATCATACATTAAGGCCAAGGAGGTCATCTCTGCAAATATTGATGGCCTGAGGCAGCTCGCTGAGCAGCTTCTCGAAAAGGAAGTCATCTTCAGCGAGGACCTCGAACGCATCTTTGGCAAGCGCAGGGGAGAGAAGCCGGTGGAGACTGCCGTTGCAGCCGGTGAGCCGGAAGCAACAGTGACAGCTGATGGAAAATGAGTGGGTTGAAATAGCCGGGTTCACGGATGATATCAGAAGCCAGATTGCCGTTGAGCGTCTGCTCACAAACGGAATCGATGCCGTGGCTGTGGACAAGCGTGACAGCATATACAAGATCGGAGAGATAGAGGTGTTCGTTCATCGCTATAACGTTTTGATTGCCAAGGAAATAATCAAGGATCTGTAAGGTGACCAATTTTGTCAGGCGCACCGTCACCGGTGCCTTCATAGTGATCTTCGTGCTGGGTGGCCTCTGGTTACATCCCGTCTCCTTCTTCGTAGTCGGGGCAGTAATGATAGCCGGCACCCAGAGGGAGTATTACGTCACAGTCAGGGGAACAGGTGTCAGACCACAGCTGGTAACGGGCATAATAAGCGGATTCCTGCTATACGTAATCTCCACCGTGGTGGCAATCGGATGGCTTCCCCGAAGCTGGTTCATGGCAATGATACCGGTCATATCCCTGGTGATGATAATTGAACTTTTCCGTAACGTGGAGAGACCATTCGATTCGCTTGCACATACATTCTTTTCAATCCTTTACACGGCCCTGCCCTTTTCCATGTTTCCTTTCGCGGCCTTTGGCCACACGGGCCTCAGCCCGCTGATACACACGGAGGGGATAGCATTCTCTCCGGGAATAATGGTAGGGTTCTTTCTCCTTCTATGGACCAATGACACCGGTGCATATCTTGTGGGATCAGCTATCGGCAGGCACCGCCTCTTCGAACGTATATCACCCAAAAAAACATGGGAGGGCTTCTTCGGAGGCCTGGTGCTGACACTGTTGGTTGCCCGTCTCTTTTCAGGATGGCTCGGAGTGGCTGACACCAAGGGATGGATGATAATAGCTCTGATCATCTCCGTTGGCGGAACAATGGGTGATCTGCTGGAGTCACTCCTCAAACGGAGCATGGGACTCAAGGATTCAGGAACTATAATGCCGGGCCACGGAGGGTTCCTTGACCGTTTTGACAGCGTGGTTGTGGCCTTCCCGCTGGTTTACCTTTACATCACAATAATGAATTGACATGACAATCGGAAAATTCAGGATACACAGGGAGGGGTATAAGATTATTGCAGGAGTGCTGACGGTGTTAACTGCGCTGAACATAGCTGCATGGCAGATATGGGGTGGTCCCTCGGTATGGCACTGGGCAGGCCTCGGCGCCTCTTTTCTGCTGCTGACATTCGTGGTTATGTTCTTCCGGACACCGGCCAGACCCCTCAAACCGGATCCGCTAATGATTTACGCCCCGGCTGACGGCAAAATAGTTGTGATTGAAGAGACTTTCGAAAAGGAATATTTCAGGGATAACCGCCTGCAGATATCAATATTCATGTCTCCCTTCAACATGCACAGCAACAGGTACCCCATATCCGGAACCGTGACCTGGACAAAGTACCAGCCGGGCAAGAAATTCCACGCACGCAGCGCCAAGTCGTCTGAACTGAACGAAAGAAGCAGCGTGGTTGTTACAAGTGAAAGCGGTACTGAAATACTGGTAAGGCAGGTGGCAGGAGCAATGGCACGCCGGATTGTAACCTATTCCACGAAAGGAATGCAGGTCACCCAGGGCGAGGAACTGGGATTTATCAAGTTCGGCTCGCGGGTAGATATCTTCCTTCCTACTGATACCGATGTTGACGTGCATATGTTTCAGCAGGTTAGAGCCAGCAGAACAATACTTGCAAGGGTTATTTAAAGAGATACGGAATGAGAGAAGATAAAAGGATAATTGATCTGACCCCTGACGTGAAATGGATAGGGGTGCTTGATTATGATATCAGGACTTTTGACATCGTGATGCATACTGATCACGGAACGACATATAACTCCTATTTCATCAATGCGGAGAAAAAGACAATCATTGAGACTGCCAAGGAAAAGTTCAGCGATGTTTATCTGAACAAGCTTCGCAGTGTGACTGATCCTGCTGATCTTGAATATATTGTACTTGACCATACCGAGCCTGATCACTCGGGGGCCATGCGTCAGCTTCTCGAGCTGGCACCCTCGGCAACGGTAGTGGGCAGCGGGAACGCCATCCGATACCTCGCTGACATAGTCAACCGCCCTTTCAAATCACTTGTCGTAAAAGACGGTGATACCCTCGATCTGGGTAACAAAACCCTGAAGTTCATCTCCGCGCCCAATCTTCACTGGCCGGACAGCATCTACACTTACCTGGTTGAGGACAGGATTCTCTTTACATGTGACTCCTTCGGAGCCCATTACTGCCATGAGGAAATGTTTGATGACCTTACGGGCGAATATTACGATGACTTCAAGTATTATTTTGACGTGATCCTAAAGCCTTACAGCAAGTTCATGATTAAGGCCATTGAGAAGATCAGGCCGCTGGATATATCTATGATTGCCACGGGTCACGGCCCTGTGCTGAGAACTACCTGGAAAAAGCTGGTTGATGAGACTTACAGGCTCGCATCGGATTACGTACGGCTCACGGAAAGAAACGGAACGAAGAGGCTGTTGATTACCTACGTCTCGGCATACGGGTATACAGCGGAGATGGCTAAGCTTATTGCTGACGGCGCCTTGAAGGTTGAAAATGTGGAGGTTGAGGTCATGGATATCGAGACATCTGATCTCGGGGAGATTGACTCGAAGCTTACAATAACCGACGGTCTCATTGTGGGATCACCTACGATCAATCAGAACACACTGCTCCCTGTATACAGGCTTATGGCCATGGTCAGCCCGCTGCGCGACAGGGGCAAGCTGGCCGGCTCCTTCGGTTCTTATGGCTGGAGCGGAGAGGCTCCGGTACTGATTGCCGGAATGCTTAAAAATCTGAAGCTGAAATATTTCGAGGAGCCTGCCGCCTACAAGTTTATCCCGGAGAAAAGCAAGGAGACGCCTCTGATCGAATACGGTGAGCGGTTTGCACGGGAATTGTTGTCTCAGGTGGAGTAAAAAAAAGGCGGGTCTAAGACCCGCCCCAACCTGCATGCATGCAGTATCCGGCATTTTACGAGATCGAAATCGAGCGGATTTTTTCCTTCTTCTTCTCTTCCTCCAGCTTGGGAATCTCAACGTTAAGGACACCATCCCTGTAGGTGGCACCTATCTTATCTCCGTTGACATCCTCAGGTAAATAGAAGCTACGGCAGAATGAGCTGTAACTGAACTCCTTGCGCCTGTAGCCTTCAAGATCATCCTGTTTCTCCTCTTTCTGCTCGGCTGAGATGGTGAGAACCTCATCCTTAACCTCAATCTTCAGATTCTTCTTGTCCATGCCAGGTACGGCAAGCTCAAGATAGAATGCCTTTTCATCTTCCCTGATGTTGACTGCAGGCAGATTGCTTGCAGACATGTTGAATGTCGGGAAAAAATCCTCGTTCAGAAAATCCGACAACGTAAGCGGTTTGTAATTCTTTCTGGTGATCATTGGTAACATAGCGACCTCCTTTTTTATACGGTTAAACATTTAATTTTGCATTTACACCCTACATATTTCAATTCATGTGCCGCTCTTAATTATAATGACAAAATGGCAAATTATGCAGTTTTATCATGACAATATGGCATTTTGGAATTGTCGGTTGTTAAACTGGGAATTATTTATAATTTTGAAATTGGTGCGGTTCATAGCGCATCGTTATTTGTTTTTGGATAGTAACCTGACCATGAAGACCGGATGAATACAACCCTGCGTAACATACTGATAATTGTAGGACTGGCGTTGCTGGTATATCTTTTCTGGTATTTCAGGAACATCATTGCATACATTCTTGCCGCGGGTGTGATCTCACTCATCGGAAGGCCTGTGGTAGATCTGCTGAACGGCATCCGCCTATGGAAGTTCAGGTTTCCCAGGGCGCTCAGTTCTTTGCTGACGCTGCTCCTCCTTTACGGCCTGCTGGCTCTCTTCTTCATAATTTTCATCCCGCTGGTAACGAGCCAGATTGATGCTCTTTCGGGGTTTGACGCCAGTTCAATAGTGCAGGGGCTGCGTGATCAGCTTGACAAACTTGATCTTGCCATCAGGAAGGTTTACAAGGGCATGCCTGCTGACAAAACCCTCTATGACATTGCCGTAACCACCATTTCCACCATCCTTAATCCGGCATCTATTAGTGATTTTGCAGGCAACATTGTAACTGTTCTGCGCAAGATGATTGTGGCGTTCGTGGCTATCACCTTCCTGGCTTTCTTCTTTCTGAAGGACGAGGGGCTTTTCAAGGAGACCATAATGGTTATGGTGCCGGACCAGTACGAAAAGCGCATCAGGAATGTGCTTCACTCCATTAAGATGCTGCTGATAAGATATTTTATCGGGATCATTCTGCAGAGCTCCATTGTACTGATAAATATCACCATCGGCATGACCATTGTGGGATTCCCGTTTCATCAGGCGCTGGTAATGGGCCTGCTGGTCGGTATTTTCAATGTGATCCCGTACGTCGGGCCCTGGCTGGGAGGCTCGGTAGCCGTGCTTATGGGGGTAGCCACGGCAGTCACAAGCACCGGTTACCCTGTCATCTGGCTTCTGATAGTCTACATGGTCATCGTAATCGCACTCACCCAGGTGATTGACAACAACCTTGTACAGCCGATGATCTATTCACGCAGCGTAAATGCTCATCCCATTGAAATTTTCCTGGTAATATTTGCAGTGGGAAGCTTTGCCGGCATAGCAGGCATGATTCTGGCTGTCCCGGCTTATACAGCTCTCAGGGTATTCGCCCGGGAGTTCTTCTATAACTTTGGTCCCGTACGAAATATCACTTCGGGCTTCGGCAAGGAGTCCCGGGATCCTGAAACAGAGGTAGAATGAGAAGCCCAGGAGAGACCATCAGCAGGATTTTCAGATTTTATTATGACGGCTTCCGTACCATGTCATGGTGGGGGAAGAGAGTTTGGGTCATTATCCTGGTAAAACTCTTTATCATGTTCTTGATCCTGAGGATATTCTTCTTCCCCGATTTCCTTAAGGTAAACTTCAGCAATGACAGGGAAAGAGGTGATTATGTTCTGGAACAATTAACCGGTAATAACTGACGATATGATTGAAAACTTTGACCTGTCGCTTGTGAACTGGTCCCGCGCACAGTTTGCACTGACTGCCATCTATCACTGGCTGTTTGTGCCGCTGACGCTTGGACTCTCATTCATACTGGCATTCATGGAAACACTCTATGTGCGCACAGGTGATGAGATGTGGAAAAAGATCACAAAATTCTGGATGACCCTCTTCGGGATCAACTTTGCCATTGGTGTTGCAACCGGAATTATTCTGGAGTTCGAGTTCGGTACCAACTGGTCGAACTACTCATGGTTCGTTGGAGACATCTTCGGAGCCCCGCTGGCTGTTGAAGGTATCATGGCATTCTTCCTCGAATCGACTTTTGTGGCAGTAATGTTTTTCGGATGGAACAAGGTCAGCAAAAAGTTCCACCTTGCCTCCACCTGGCTTGTGGCTGTAGGCGCCAACCTTTCAGCGCTCTGGATCCTGGTAGCCAATGCCTGGATGGAAAACCCGGTCGGGATGGTTTTCAACCCTGATACCGCCCGCAATGAGATGAACAGCTTCAGCCAGGTGATATTCAATCCAGTTGCCGTTGACAAGTTCTTGCATACCGTTACCTCAGGGTTTGTTCTTGCATCAGTATTCGTCATTGGCATCAGCTCCTGGTTCCTCATCAGGAAGAGGGAGGAAATGCTTGCACGCAAAAGCATTTATATTGCCGGCATCTTCGGTCTGATATCAGCGCTTGCCGTGGCATTCACCGGCGACTCCTCCGCCAGGACTTTAGCAAAGGTTCAGCCTGTCAAATTTGCTGCCATGGAGGCACTATATGAGGGCAAAACTGACGCAGGACTGACGGTCATTGGCGCACTCTCTGACAACGGTGAGCGTATTGGCGAAAAGAAGGTATATGACGTGAAGATGAAGATAGAGATCCCAGGCTTCCTCTCATTCATGACCACCGGCCGCAGCGACGGGTATGTACCGGGGCTGAAGGACCTCATCAACGGCAATCCGGACAGAGGCATCCTCTCCGTTGCTGAGATGATGGAGCGTGGACGTTATGCCCGGCAGGTCCTGACAGACTACAAGGTGGCCAAAGAGCTGGGAGACAATGACTCCATGGCCACTCTGGCAGCCAAATTTGAGGACACGGATTTCATTGAAAACTACTTCAGGTATTTCGGATACAGTTACTTCGAGCATCCATGGCAGGTGATACCGTCAGTGCCAGTTATCTTTTACGCCTTCAGGGTGATGGTAGGCCTGGGGTTCTTCTTCATCCTGCTATTTATCCTGGCGATATGGTTTCACCGAAGACGGACACTTGAGCGAAACCGCTGGTTCCTCTGGCTTGCACTTTTTTCCATCCCGCTGGCTTACCTGGCCAGTGAACTGGGGTGGATAGTCACCGAGATGGGCCGCCAGCCCTGGATAATACAGAACCTCATGCCGGTGAATGTGGCAGTATCAAACATCAGCGCCGGCGCCGTACAGACTACATTCTGGCTTTTTGCGGTGCTCTTTACCGCTCTGCTGACTGCCGAGATATCCATTATGGTAAAACAGATCAAGATCGGACCAAAACATTAGGAGGAAAAAATTATGACAATGATGGTATCATACCTGTTCCTGAGAGAATACTGGTGGCTGATAATGTCACTCCTGGCCGGTCTGCTGGTCTTCCTGATGTTCGTACAGGGAGGACAGTCGTTCATCTTCTCACTACCCCGGAATGACATGCAGCGCAAGATGGTTGTCAATGCCCTGGGCCGCAAGTGGGAGTTTACCTTCACCACACTGGTCACTTTTGGCGGAGCCTTCTTCGCCTCTTTTCCACTTTTCTATGCCTCCAGCTTTGGCGGCGCTTACTATCTGTGGATGGCAATCCTCTTCAGCTTCATCATCCAGGCCGTGGCCTACGAGTACCGCTCAAAGCCGGCAAACGTCTTCGGTACAAGCGTTTTTGACACTTTTCTATTCATAAACGGATGCCTCGGCCCGTTCCTGATAGGAGTGGCAGTGGCAACTTTCTTCACGGGGTCTGACTTCACCCTTGACCTGTTCAACAGGGTTTCATGGGGTACCGGATGGCACGGCCTCGAGGCGCTGATTAATCCTGTCAACCTTTTGCTCGGTCTTGCCGTTCTCTTCCTTGCCAGGGTCCTCGGCCTCATGTATCTTGAGAATTCCGTGGATGATGCAGAACTGACCCGTTCAATAAGGAAAGCATTGCTGCGAAATGCCATTCCCTTCCTACTGTTCTTCCTGGCATTTGTAGCTTTTATGTTGTTCGGTAAAGGCTACAGGGCAGACGCGGTTACCGGCGAGGTTACCCTTGTAAAGCATCATTACCTTAATAACCTGCTGGGAAACATCGTTATCCTTGTCCTCTTTGCCGGCGGCGTGGTGGCGGTGCTTTACTCCCTATGGCTGGGCATCATCAGGGGTTCGCGCAAGGCGATATGGTTTGCCGGCTCCGGCACAGTCCCGGTAGTCATGGCGCTCTTCTTCCTGGCAGGATATGGCGAGACTGCCTTCTATCCTTCCTCAACCGATCCTGACAGCTCCCTGACTCTTGCCAGGGCTTCTTCGAGTTATTTCACCCTGAAGACGATGATGTACGTCTCATTCATCATCCCCGCTGTGGTAGCTTACATATGGTATGCCTGGAGTTCGATAAACAGGAAGAGGATAACCATGGAAGAGATGAACGGAGACGATCATATGTACTGATCAGAACCAGGGTTCTGGGGAGACGCAGATGGATATAGTGCAGACGGGGTTATGGGGATTTGGCGAAGGACCGTTGATAATTGCCGGGCCCTGCAGCGCCGAGAGTGAAGAGCAGCTCATGGCCACGGCCACGGCGCTGAAGGCAACCGGGAGGGTGCATCTCTTCAGGGCAGGACTCTGGAAACCCAGGTCAAGACCCTCGTCTTTTACGGGAGAGGGATTCCGGGCGCTGGAGTGGCTCCGGAGGGTGAAGGCGGAGACGGGACTGCCCGTGACCGTTGAAGTGGCCTCGCCCGAGCATGCCGCGGCCTGTCTCGAAGCAGGTATCGATGCGGTATGGCTCGGAGCCCGTACTGTCACCAATCCCTTCAGTGTCGAGGCTATCGCCTCTGCCCTGCACGGTGCAACAATTCCTGTGCTTGTAAAGAATCCTCTCAGCCCTGACCTCGAACTATGGATGGGAGCCATCGAGAGGATCTACAGCGCAGGAATAAGAAAGATCGCTGCCGTACACCGAGGTTTCACCCCCTATGAGAAGAGTCGTTACCGGAACATCCCCAAGTGGGAATTGGCCATTGAGCTCCGGAGCAGGATCCCTTCCCTGCCTGTGATATGTGATCCCAGCCACATGTCCGGCAAGGCTGCCCTGGTGCCTGAGACTGCACAAAAGGCACTGGACATGAACATGGCCGGACTGATGGTGGAGGTTCACATTGATCCGCCTCATGCCCTCAGCGACAGGGATCAGCAGCTTAACCCGGAGGAATTCACGAAGATGATGCAGGAACTGGTGTTCCGCTCTTCCTCCCCGGACGACGCAGGCTTCCTGAATATGCTGGATGGGATGCGCAACAGGATAGACTCGATAGACCACCAGATCATAGGGCTCCTGGCAGCAAGGATGAGAATATCGGAAGAGATGGGTGAGTTCAAGTGCTGCAGCGGTGTCACGGTCTTTCAGCTGGAGAGATGGCTCGAGATCCTGCACACACGGACCGAGCAGGGTATGATTGAAGGCCTGGGGGAAGAGTTCACCGGAAGGATCATCAGGATGATCCATGAAGAGTCGATCCGCTGCCAGGACGAGGTGATGAAAAAGCTACGCAGTGCCAGAGGATGCACTCCCTCTTCCGAAGAGGGGAAAGAGGAGTGATATGAGAATGTATGCAGCCATTATCATGGGCAGCGCTGCCACCCTGAACAGCAGCAGCATCAGCAGGCTGAGGCCTGCAAAGATAAAACGGTCTTCATTGCCCTTCCATCCCATGCCTGTGATCTTCAGCGAGAACATACGCACGTTCAGCAGCATCATTACAGCCAGAAAGACCGAAAGGATGGCAATGGCTGCGGGTGATCCTGCCATCCGGTCAAAGAGGATGTTTTCGGAGTAGGCTGATGCCAGTACCACCGAGACAACCGTAAAGGCACTTGCCGGGGTGGCCATGCCCCTGAATGAGGTGCTCTGGGTTTCATCATTGTTGAATTTTGCCAGCCGCAACGCCGAAGCGGCCGGCAGGAGTGCGGCCAGGACAAAGGCGGGTATGGCATTCATCCCTCCTCCGTTAAGCAGGTTGAACACCATCGCCCCCGGCGCTACCCCGAAGGTGACTACATCGGCCAGGCTGTCAAGATCCTTACCTATGTCCGAATAGGCCTTCAGCAACCTGGCCGCAAAACCGTCTGAAAAGTCGAGGAGCATCCCGGCTATTATGCAGAATGCAGCATATTCGTTGTATCCTTTTAATGCATAGATGGTTGCAGCGAAACCGCATATCAGGTTAAGGAGCGTCAGAGTGTTGGGTATCTGCTTGATCATAACTCTTTTTGAAGCATCGCAAAATTACAACAATCCTGGCAACTATTATTTGTTTATTTTTGCAACTGGATTATGAGAGATCTGACAAATATTAAAATTGCAATCGACTTTGACGGAACCATAGTTGACCATGAGTATCCTGCCATCGGCAAGGAGAAGCTCTTCGCCTTCATCACCCTGAAGGAACTGCAGAAGCGGGGAGCGCTGCTCATCCTGTGGACATTCCGTGAGGGCAGTGAGTTACAGGAAGCTGTTGATTACTGCAGGCAGAACGGCATAGAGTTTTATGCCGTCAACCGCAACTACCCGGAGGAACAGTGGACTGACGGAACACCACGCAAGATAAATGTTGATATCTTTGTTGACGACAAGAATGTAGGCGGTTTCCCGGGCTGGGGAGAGGTGCTGAATATGATTGATCCCTGGTCTGACAGGGAGGAGATGGCCATGAGGGAGATTAAAAAGCGCCGCTTCAGTCTTTTTGGCAGAAAATGAACAAAAGCAGATGAAAAGAAGTACCGTTCATATCTCACTTCTTGGCCTGGCACTGGCAGCTTTTATCTCATGCTCCGGGTCATCAGGATCAAGGGAAGTGAAGAATGCTGCCGGGAACGACAGCTTGTCTGTTGCCGTTGAAACTGACAGCCGCCCGGCAAAGAGACTCATTGAGGTTCTGGCGCCGGCTGACAACTCATCGCTTTCATGCACCGAAAGCCTTGTATTTTCCGTGGCTCATGCTGCAGGGCAGGTTAAGGTCGATTCAGTGCAGGTATATATAGGAGCCCGTCTGGCAACCACAATAACCACTCTACCGGCAACGGCAGAGCTCCCTATGTCAGGGGATCCGGGACGCCTTTCAGTAAGGGCGGTGGCCTGGTCCGCTGCATCAAAACCTCAGACTGTAACACTTTTCATTAATCTGCTTTCAGATATCATCCCGGTAACATACCGTTACCGCATCGTTAAAACTTACCCGCATGACCGTAGGGCATATACCCAGGGGCTTGTATATGACGGCGGCTTTTTTTACGAGGGCACCGGCCAGCAGGGTGAGTCCTCTCTGAGAAAGGTGGAGCCGGAGACCGGCAAGGTTGTCAGCCAGGTAAACCTTGACGGCTCGCTCTTCGGTGAGGGTGTGGCACTGCTCGGTGACCGCATCTACCAGCTCACATGGACAACCAAGGTAGGGTTTGTCTATGAGAAGGAGACCCTCAGGCAGATCAACCGGATATATTACCAGACACAGGGATGGGGACTCTCCACCGCCGGCGACAGCCTGGTCATGAGTGACGGCACGAATGTGTTGTGGTTCCTCGATTCCGATTTTAATGTCCTTTCATCAGTGGATGTGTGGGATAACAAGGGTGCGGTTGACAACCTGAACGAGCTGGAGATGATTGACGGCGAGCTCTGGGCCAATATCTGGCAGACTGACCGCATTGCCCGCATTGACCCGGTCACCGGAAAGGTACTGGGATACGTTGAGCTCAATAACCTTCTTCCCCGAGAGGAGAGAGAGCCCGGGACCGATGTGCTGAACGGTATTGCGTGGGATGCCGCAGGCAGGCGCCTGTTTGTCACCGGAAAGTACTGGCCACGTCTCTACGAGATTGCCGTTTCGCCGGCAAACCGCAACTGATGCCCGCATCAGATCGCGGCGCACCTGTTGAAAACGTGTTAATAAACCCGGAAAAATTGTTTACAATAACATATGGGGCCGACTGCCCGGCATAGGCATTAATTGTAAATTTGAAGCTCATTAAATTAAGGAAAAACGGGATCATATGTCAAGGATTATAGCACTGGCCAATCAGAAGGGAGGAGTGGGAAAGACGACCACGGCGATCAACCTGGCCGCGAGTCTGGCTGCGCTTGAAAAGAAGGTATTGATTGTGGATGCGGACCCCCAGGCAAATGCCACATCAGGGGTGGGAATAGATCTCAAGCAGGTCAAGACCACTATATATGACTGTCTCATTGACGGTGTCAATCCCGGGCAGGCAGTCCTGCAGTGCGGTATTGAAAACCTCTCGGTAATACCCTCCAATATTGACCTTGTGGGAGCAGAGATTGAGATGCTTGAGAGGCCGGAGAGGGAAAAGACCCTGAAGAAAGTACTGGCCCCGATAGCAGCCGATTATGATTATGTGCTTATTGACTGTTCGCCTTCGCTGGGTCTGCTCACCGTCAACGCTCTGACTGCCGCTGACTCAGTCATCATCCCGGTGCAGTGTGAATACTTCGCCCTGGAAGGGCTCGGCAAACTGCTGAATACCATTAAGATCATCCAGACAAACCTGAATCCTGCACTGGAGATAGAGGGCTTCCTGCTGACAATGTATGACTCACGTCTCCGTCTGGCCAACCAGGTGGTGGAGGAGGTGACGCGTCATTTCCAGCAGATGGTCTTCAATACAATCATCCAGCGCAATGTGAAGCTGTCAGAAGCTCCCAGCTACGGCCAGCCGGCCATTCTCTACGATGCCGAATCAAGAGGCACGGTCAACTACCTCAACCTGGCCCGTGAGCTGCTCAGCAGGGTGGAAGCGAAGCAGAACAAATAAAAACCTTTTTAAGCGTTATGAACACATCCAAAAGGAGCCCGCTGGGCAGAGGTCTCGGAGCCCTTATTGAAGGTGTTGAGAAGGAGGCGCTGGAGAAGAAGGTCGAGGCCAATCTCCAGATAGAGATCAACTCCATTGACGCCAACCCCTTTCAGCCCCGTCTGCGCTTTGACAACCAGTCGCTTGAGGAGCTGGCTGCCTCCATACGCCAGTTGGGGATAGTTGTGCCCCTCACTGTACGTGAGACGGGTGAAGGACGCTACCAGCTCATTGCCGGCGAACGCCGGCTTCGCGCTGCACGTATGGCCGGACTGACCCATGTGCCGGCTTACATACGGACGGCTGATGACACTGCCATGCTTGAGATGGCGCTGGTAGAGAACATACAGAGGGAAGATCTGGATGCCATAGAGGTGGCAATTACCTACCAGCGGTTGATAGAGGAGTGTAACCTTACGCAGGAACAGCTGAGTGACAGGGTGGGGAAACAGCGTTCCACTGTAGCCAACTACATGCGCCTGCTTCGCCTGCCGGCCGAGATTCAGCTGGGAATACGTAACCGCAACCTCTCCATGGGCCATGCACGAACCCTGGTGAATATAGAAGATCCGGCCAAACAGATAAAAGTATTTTATCATATAATAGAGGAGGATATGTCCGTAAGGGCAACCGAGGAACTGGTAAGGCACCTTCAGAGCGCCGCCGTAAAAGACCCTGCCAGGGTCGAAAAAAAGAAACGGCTGAATACCGAATTCGAAGAGGTGGCAAAACAGCTTACATCACTGTTCCGGTCAGAGGTGCAGTTCCGCATCAATGAAAAAGGCAGGGGCAAGATAGTCATCCCGTTCGCTGACAGCGATGAGATGGAGCGCATAATCGGATTGCTCGACAAACTTAACAGGTAATTACTTATATTTGCGGCAAACGCATACTGTTTGCCATTGAAGCTCAGCAGCAACATAGCCCTGGTTCTCCTTTTTGCATCGGTTCTGACCTGTACAGGTCAGACTCCTGACACTGTGATGGTCAGGAAGGTGAAGGTCAAACGCTACACGATTGACCCTGTCAGGTCAACCATGTTTGCTGCCGCACTCCCAGGTCTGGGGCAGATATACAACCGTAAATACTGGAAGGTGCCGTTTGTGTATGCCGGTTTCGGGGCGCTGGGTTATGCAGTTACTGTCAACACAAAAAGCTACAACACTTTTATCAGCGCCTACCAGGATTTCACTGACATCGTGCCGGCTACTGACAGCTATGTTGAGTTGCTTGATCGCCTTGTAGGCCTCGATCCGACTGAATATGATCCGGTTCTCCATCCGGAGACGGCAGACCCCTCTACCGGGGAGTGGGTAAAAACCACTCTGCTCAACGGCGTTGATTACTACCGGAAGTACCGTGATCTGTCATATATCGGTATTGCTGCATGGTACCTTCTGACAATCATCGATGCCCATGTTGATGCCAGCCTTTTTGACTATGATATCACTGATGACCTGAAGGCTTCGGTGATACCTCTCAACTTTAATTTTACCGGCGTCTCCCCGGGTATAACAATTGGCATAAAAAAGACGTTCTAATTTTATGAAAAAGAATCTGAAGAGACTAATATTGCCGTTGCTGATGAGCCTTGTTACATTGCCGGCCTTTCCTGTCAATGACACAATAATCATCCGAAGCGATGAATCCACGGAGCTTATTGAACGTGAACTTGACAGCCTGCTGAACAACTGGTTTGTCCGTATGTCCGTTACCGGGGCTGAGTTCACATCTGCTGACTCATTAATAACCGAGTTCAGTGACTCCGTCTACACAGACCGCATCAGCCGCATTAATTCGGTTATCATTCTTCCCTACAACAATATTATCAGGAACCATATCCATGTCTATACAGCCCGCAAGGTTGACCGGTTCCGGGTGATGCTGGGGCTGCAGGATTACTATTTCCCGATGATAGAGGATATATTTGACTATTACGGACTGCCTGTGGAGCTGAAGTATATGGCTGTCATCGAGTCTGCACTCAATCCCACTGCAGTCAGCCGTGTGGGGGCCACCGGCCTCTGGCAGTTCATGTACAGCACCGGCAGGATGTACGGGCTTACAATTAACTCAGTGGTGGACGAGCGGCGTGACCCGGTGAAGGCCACTCATGCTGCCGCCAGGTACCTGAAGGATCTGTACGGCATCTATAATGACTGGATTCTTGTCATCGCTGCTTACAACTGCGGTCCCGGCAACGTGAACAAGGCCATCAGGCGCTCCGGCAACCGCAAGGATTACTGGGAGATCTATTACCGTCTTCCGCGCGAGACAAGGGGCTATATCCCCGCTTTCGTGGCTGCTGCATACTCCATGAACTATTACCGGGAACACAATATCACTCCGGTGCAGATCAACATGCCCCTGGCAATTGATACAATCATGGTATCGCAGGACATGCATCTCGAGCAGATTGCTGCCGTACTTGACCTGCCGCTCGAGGAGCTGAAGACAATGAACCCGCAGTACCGCACAGGCCTCGTGCCCGGCAGGAGCAGGCCTAGCGCCGTCACACTCCCCCTTGACAAGCTCGGGGATTTTATTGCCATGACTGACACTATAACAGGTTACAGGCGTGAACAGTACCTTACAAGGGTAACCCAGACCACCCTTCCCCAGCAGTCAGCCTACACCCCTCCTGACGTCAGCGGTAAAACAAAACTGACATATACGGTAAAGGACGGAGACAATCTCGGTTTTATATCTGAGTGGTATGATGTGCCCCTGTCAGAGCTGAGGTATTGGAACAATATCTACCGGAATACAATCAGGGTAGGACAGAAATTGGCCGTTTATGTTTCTCCGGCCAAGGCTGACCGCTACAGCATGATCAATTCGATGAGCTTCGCTGAAAAGCAAAAGATGGAAGGAAAGGTGACTGCATCCTCAGGCTCCTCAGCTGCGGTACCACAGGTTTCAGCATCGGCCGGGATCTCCGGAGATTATGAATTATATACCGTAAGGAATGGCGATACCGTCTGGGACATAGCCAAAAAATTCGACGGCGTGTCGGCAACAGACATTCTGCGATTGAACAATATCTCTGATGCTTCGAGGATAATGGTTGGACAGAAGCTCAGGATCAGGAAAAAAAGCTGAATATACAGTATAATATGCGCCCCGGCAGAATCCTGCTATTTCTGCTTGCTGTCGTTCTGACACTAATCATCCTGAATCTGCTGACCGAAAGGCAGCGGACAGTCGGGGGCACGCTATTTCCTCAGGAAGAACTAAATGCCACGGACAGCTCCGGTGCTGATCCGGGATCTGACTGGCCTGCCATACCTGACGAAGGCACTGTGGCGGTTGCTTCACCTTCTCTTCAGGCCCCGGTTGCCATCGAAAGCACTGCTGTACATCTGCGGTACCCCGGTGATCTGCTGAGGGATTCGGTTGCCCGGGGAGGGCAGGTAAGGATAATCTATTACGGCGATTCCCAGGTAGAAGGTGACCGGGTTACATCGATGCTGAGAAGGGAGTTGAGGAAGCATGGGGGAGGAACGGGTCCCGGCATGTTCGCCCCGCTGATGCCGGTGATGTACACCCGTTCATACGTGGTGCGCTCATCCTCCAACTGGAAGAGATATACGCTGCTTGATTACAGGAACGGCATCCTCCCTCACAACCGTCTCGGTCCGATGCTGGCTCTCTGCCGCTTCACCCCGCCTGGTGACAGCCTGACGACCCGGTCCTTCGCCACGGTGAAGGTCAACCCTGTTCCCGGTGCTGACCCGGCTGTATCAAGATATGAGAACCTGAGGATCTTCTACGGCAATAACCGTGACACGGTGCTGGTAGGTATACGCTCCGGAAACACACTCGTCGATTTTGCCATGCTGCAGATGGGTGAGGGACCGCTCGAGTACTCGGTGCCGCTGCCGGCAGTGTCGGATGTAACTGTGGAGTTTACCGGACGCAACTCGCCTGACATCTATGCACTGAGCCTGGAAAGCAAAGAGGGAGTGATAGTTGATAACGTTCCTGTTCGCGGAAGCGCCGGACTGGAGTTTGTTATGACTGACTTCCGCGGATTCGGGGGAGCATTTGAAGACCTGAAGCCTGATATGTTATTTCTGCAGTTCGGACTGAACGTTGTAAGGAATGTAAGAAGCGAATACCATTATTACGAGGAGGGCCTCGCAAGACAGGTCGGCTGGCTGAAAAGAGCTTCCGGTGGAGCCCCTGTGGTACTGGTCAGCGTAACGGACATGGCCCTCCGTGTCAATGACACAATACGACGCTTTCCCAATATAGTTGCAATCCGTGATGCCCAGGAAAAGGCAGCTGAGGCCAGCGGTGCACTGTTTTGGGATGCATGGGAATCAATGGGTGGCGCCGGATCAGTCATCAGATGGTTCAACCATACGCCCCCACTGGCATCCAAAGACCTGACTCACCTTTCAAATGCCGGTACCGACACCCTTGCCGCAAGGCTTTTTGCAGACCTCATGACTGCAGGCACCCCTGATACCGCCATCCAGACTGAGCCTGTTCAGGCTCCTGCCGGCGATACCGTTATGCTGACAGTGCCTGTTCCGGCTCCTCCCGCTGCAGACACAGTTGCCATGGCAGAATTCACAGGTGAGACAACGGAAAAAACCAGCAGCCTGGTGGGCCGAATATTCAGCAGGTTTTCTTCGCTGCTGAGATACCACCCCGACCAGACATTTATCTTTACCACCCCGGGCTTCTGGATATTCTTCCTTGTGGTGATGGCAGGGTTTGCCCTCCTTCACCGAAGAAGAGCAATGTGCCACACCTGGCTCCTCCTTATAAGCCTCTACTTTTATTATCGCGCCGGCGGACTTTTCATCATCCTTCTTCTGCTCACAACTGTGCTTACTTACTTCACTGCAATAATGACAGACAAGGCTGAGAACAAAGCGGGCAGACGGTTCTGGCTGGTCACCAATATCGTGCTGCTTCTTGGCTTTCTTTCATACTTCAAGTATGCTGCCTTCTTTACAGAGACAATCAACTCTCTATTCAATACATCATTCATTGTCCATGACATCTTTTCCTCCTGGTCCAACAGCCTGTTCGGCACTAACTTCAATGTCAACACCATAATCCTTCCGGTGGGCATCTCCTTCTTTACCTTCCAGGCGCTCAGCTACAACATTGATGTTTACCGCAGGAGAATAGCCGCTGAGCGAAACTTCCCCGACTTCGCCTTCTACCTGACATTCTTTCCCCAGCTTGTAGCAGGCCCTATCGTGCGCGCCTCCGAGTTCCTCCCGCAGATGCGCGGCGTGTATGACATCAGCCGAAATGAATTCGGCCACGGGATCTTCCTGATCCTGCAGGGTCTGGTCAAGAAGATGCTTATCTCAGATCCCATCTCCACCGGATTCATTGACCGTGTCTTTGATACCCCTGCCATCTATTCGGGGTTTGAGAACCTCATAGCTGTTTACGGCTATGGTTTGCAGATCTACTGCGACTTCTCAGGTTATACCGACATTGCCATCGGGGTTGCTCTTCTGATGGGATTCCGCCTTCCGCTCAACTTCAACTCGCCTTATAAAGCGGTAAATATCAGTGATTTCTGGAGGAGATGGCATATATCGCTTTCGCGATGGCTCAAGGATTATCTCTACATCCCCCTTGGCGGCAACAGGAAGGGTGTCCTGCGCACCGGGTTCAACCTGATGGTTACAATGCTTCTCGGCGGTCTGTGGCATGGTGCTGCTACCCGGTTTGTGGTATGGGGAGGGTTGCACGGAACAGCACTCATAGCTGAAAAAATCTGGCATCACCTGTTCCGCCGGGTCACAAGACGAAGGCGCATTGCCCGAATTGCCGGCATTCTTCTGACATTCAACTTCGTCAGCTTCGCCTGGATTTTTTTCAGGGCGGAATCCATGGATCAGGCCGGTGTTATGCTCGGGCAGATATTTTCCTCATTCCGCCCCGGCGATTATGGTCAGGTGATTATGTCCTACCTGCCGGTTATGGTACTGATCGTTTCCGGTTATATAATTCATTTTCTCCCTGTCACCGTGAAAGAGTCATACAGGGGTCTTTTCATAAGGATGCCTGTGGTGATTCAGTTCCTTGTTGCCCTGGCTGTTGCCCTGCTACTACACAAAGTCGGGTCCGGGGTGGTACAGCCGTTCATCTATTTCAGGTTCTGAAGCGGCGTCTTAGCCTTCTTCGGGTTCCCGGTCTCCCTTGTCTCTGTCATCAGTTCAGCTTCAGACATTCCCGCCGAGGAAGCTTTGATCATAATCCTGCCCTGGTTCTGAGCCCTGAGAAGTATTGCAGCAATGCCCTTCTCAGCACGTACGGGATTGCTGCCTGTCAGTTCGGCATTTCCCCTGATTGAGAACTCCACAAGGGAATCAGCCGTAAACACCTGGTTCCCGGCGGAATCCGTGAGGGCAGCATAAATGAATATTGCATCCGCACCGTCTGCACGAAGGAGCCTGTTGCTGAAGTCAGCCGTTAGCCTCAGCGCCACAGGCCTTCCGGGCGTAGATACCGTATGAGTGGCAAGGGTATCACCCTTTCGCAGAGCGATGGCTTTGAGGGTCCCGGGAGCGTAACCGGGAAGCGTGAATGTAAAGGGGGGATGCTTCAGACTGCTCGATGAGCTGTCACTGTCGGGCCCCTGAACAGCGATGAGAGTGTCATTCCGGAACAGATGGATCGTATCGGCGTTGCTGAACACACTGACTCTGTTTCCGGAGGCAGGAATATTATTGTGTGCAATGAAGCAAACCGGTCCCTGGTCATACTGGCTCCGGTGGAACCAGTAGGCAAAGGCTGGCAGTCTAAAAATATCCATGATGCCGGTGGACTTCGTATCAGGCAGGAAGAGGTCACATATAGTATCAGCACTGCAGCTCGTAATGTTGTTGCCAAAGGGAAGCTCCTCCTTTACAGCCTGGTGCAATGCTGAGAGCAGGCCGGCAGGTATCTCAGACTCCCTGGGTGATGTCTCCCATATCACCACCGACGGGTGATTGCGGTCGCGACGGCATAGCATCTGCACCTCGTGCAATGCGGCACCGGCAGAGACCGGGTAACTGTCGCGATGCCAGCCCGGAACGGCATCAATGACCATCAGTCCCAGCTCATCACAGGCATCCAGAAAAGCCGGTGATGGAGGGCAGTAAAGGCTTCGTACTGTATTGAACCCGGCCTCACGTATCTTGAAGGCGTCACGGTAGCCGGCATCGTCAGAAAGGGCATAGCCGATATAGGGATACTCCTGCCGTCTTTCTGTCACCTCAAGAGTGACAGGCTGTCCGTTGAGAAGCAGTCTTTTATCCGGGCTGACCCTGACGGTCCTGATCCCGGTACGCGTCTCCCTGCCATCAATGATAGCGCCGTTCTCTGTGCGCAGCTCGGTACGGACCGTATATAAAAACGGTGTCTCCGGCGTCCAGAGCGCAGGCTGCATCACTATCATCCTGGTCATGAGCCGGATGCTCTGACCCGGTTCAAGCTCGGTCAGCTCTGACAGTGAGGAGGCCACTTCAAGCCCTGCTGCATCAAGCAGCGCGTTTTTCATACGGAACGATCTCGGGGTGCGGTCGTCATTGCTTACGTGTACCGAGAGCGTCAGTGTGGCTGATTCAGGGCTTACATCCCTTACCCCTGCGATTATCCCTCCGCCGAGGGGAGCTTTGGACTGTGCAGACGTGGTAATATGAAGCCTGTCGGTGACATAGAGGCTCACATTCCTGTACAGTCCGCTGTACCAACGGAATCCTTGTTCAGCTGCCCGTTCCCCGTAAAGGCCGTAGGGACTCTCCCTGTTATCGAGTCTGACTAGAATCTCGTTCTCCCGGCCATATTCCAGGTCATCCGTCAGGTTGACGTAGAAGGGAAGGAATCCGCCAGTATGGCGTGCTATCTCCGCACCGTTAAGGTAAACAATGGCATCATTCATCGCACCGTCAAACAGCAGGCCCGTATGCCTGTGCCTCTGCCAATTGTCGGGCCGGTAAAGCTTCCTGTACCAGCAGATGCCTGTCCACTGGGCCGAATCATTATCAGGTGACTCCATGAAGGCAGTGTGTGGCAGAGATACCTCCTCCCATTTTTGATTTGGAATGATCCCCGGCAAGACCTTCTCAGCGCTGGCTGAATCCTGCCTGATGAAGAGCCACCCGTCGTTGAAGGAGACAGGTACACTGTCACCCTCGTTGCCCTGGCAGGCATTGAGAAGCATGAATGTTACCGGAACTACAAATGCAGCCGCTATGCTGGTGAGTTTTCTCATTTCTCGTTGAAACCGGAGACGGGATGGGCGTAAGTGACAACATCCCTGCCTGTTATCTCATCAGGACAGAGGATTATCAGTCTCTCCAGCACGTTTCTGAACTCCCTGATATTACCCGTCCACCTGATCTTCTGGAGCTCGGTGATGGCATCGGGCATGATCTTCTTCTTCCCCATACCGTATTCGCCGCATATGAGGGAGTTGAAATAATCAGCCAGGAGAGGTATATCCTCGCTTCTCTCGTTAAGCGACGGCACATGGATCAGTATGACGCTCAGACGGTGGTAAAGGTCCTCCCGGAAGGTGTTGCGGTCTATCTCCTCCCTGATATTCTTATTGGTGGCAGCAATGACCCTTACATCCACCGCGATGTCCTTGTCAGATCCCACGCGTGTGATCTTGCTCTCCTGCAAAGCCCTGAGAACCTTGGCCTGAGCAGCGAGGCTCATGTCGCCCACCTCGTCGAGGAAGATTGTACCTCCCGTAGCCTGTTCAAACTTGCCTATGCGCTGTTTGATGGCAGAGGTGAATGATCCCTTCTCGTGTCCGAAAAGCTCACTCTCAATTAGTTCAGAAGGTATGGCGGCGCAGTTGACTTCCACGAACGGCCCGCGTGAACGATTGCTCTTTTCGTGGATCTGGTGTGCAACAAGCTCCTTGCCTGTGCCATTGGAGCCGGTTATCAGCACCCGGGCCTCGGTAGGGGCAACCCTGTCAATCATCTCCTTTACAATCATAATAGCCGGAGAAGTACCAACTATCTCATACTTCTTGCTGACCTGCTTCTTCAGCACTTTGGTCTGATTTATCAGCGAGCCTCTCTCCAGTGCATTGCGGATGGTAATGAGCAGGCGGTTGAGGTCAAGCGGCTTCTCGAGAAAGTCGAAGGCTCCCTTCCTGATTGAATCCACCGCAGTGTCAATGTTGCCGTGCCCGGAGATCATTATTACCGGGACGTCAGTGGATATCTCCTGCAGCTTCTGCAGTACCTCAATCCCATCCATCTTTGCCATCTTGATGTCACAGAGGACAGAGTCATACTGATGCTGAGAGAAGAGCTCTATTCCCGAAGGACCGTCCTCGGCAAGGTCAACTTCATATTTCTCATATTCAAGTACATCCTTCAGGGTGTTCCTGATAGACCTCTCATCATCGATTACCAAAATCCTGGGCATATCGGGTTATTTTATCCTTTGTATGTCATCCACTTCCATATCTCCTTCCAGGAGGTCTTCTTGCCGTACATGAGAATGCCGGTACGGTAGATCTTTGCCGCCATCCAGACCGCTCCGACGATTGTTATCAGCATCAGTCCCATCGAGAGGGCTATCTCCCAACCCGGGACATCAAAGGGAATCCTGGCCATCATCACTATGGGCGAGGTGAAGGGTATGATTGAGAACCAGAAGGAGAGGGAGCTCTCAGGATTCTGCATTGTACCCATCGCAACAATCAGACCCAGGATGATGGGTATTGTAACAGGCAGCATGAACTGCTGCGTCTCCGTCTCATTATCCACCGCTGACCCTATTGCCGCAAAGAGCGAGGCATAGAGCAGATACCCTGTAAGGAAGTAAAATACAAAGCTGAATATTATAAGCCCCCATGGCTGGTTGAGTGCGCCGGCAAAAAGCTCCTGGAATTCGGTGAGCTGCTCCGGCGTTACCGTGGTGCCGGTAGCACCTGCGACTGACTGATCAGCATCTGCCAGGCTCCGGGGCAATTGCTGTATCTGCTCCATGGTGCCCTCAGGGAGGAAGCTTGTCTTAAGCACAGTCACAAGTGCAAGTGTCAGTACTATCCAGAGTGCAAACTGGGTGAGCCCTACAAGTGCAACCCCGATGATCTTGCCCAGCATAAGCTGTACGGGCTTCACCGAAGAGACGATGACCTCCACAATCCGGTTGGTCTTCTCCTCAATAACCCCGCGCATAACCATTGATCCGAACATGAATACAAGCATATACATCAGGAAACCTCCCAGGTATGCAAGCGCCATGGAGATACCGGTGCTGGTCTCGCGGGCGCCACCCGACTCATCCATCTTGATTGTCTGAATCCTTACACTGGTGTTGATTGTCTTAAGTATCTCATCAAGGTTTTCGATATTGTAAGCCAGCAGCTTCTGCTTCTCTATCTCCTTCTCCAGGGAGCCCGTAATATGGTCCAGGAGGCCGATCGGCGGCTGTTTCCTGGATATCAGTTGTATGGCATCAGGAGATGAGACAATCTCCGGGGAGATGAAGAGTACCCCGTAATAACCCTGCTCGGTGAAGTTGTTCTTTATGTCATCGAACTTCACATCGCTCCGGTAGTCAAATTCAGTATCCTTGGTGTCAGGAATGACGTCTTTGAAGAGATCCGAACCGTTTTCAATGACTGCTATTCTCTTGAAGTCCTTGTCCTCGTTGTTCATTACCAGCATCGGAATGATGAAGATCAGGGCAAAGAGGAAGGGAGTAAGGAAGGTCATGATCAGGAACGATTTCTTCCTGACCCTGGTGATATATTCCCTGCGTATAATGAGTGCTATCTTGTTCATGGCTTAGTTTTTTAAGGCTTCCTTGTTTTTTGTTTCCACCACGCGTATGAATATTTCGTTCATCGAAGGGAGGGCGGGATTGAATGAAAGCACTTTTCCCGAAGCGGTCATGGCGCTGATGATTCCGTTGCTGTCTGCCGGTTCTGCTGCCTTGATGCGCACTGTACTCTTACCAGCCTCAAAGGTCGAGTGGAGGACAGTGAAGAGACCGTTGGAGGAGGGAGTCACCTCACCTGCCATGACGATCTCGTATTCATTCCCGGCCCAGTCATGACGTATCTTTTCGACACTGCCCTCCAGGATTGCGTTAGCCTTGTTTATCAGTGTTATATTGTCACAGAGTTCTTCCACTGAGCTCATGTTATGTGTGGAGAAGATAATTGTTGCTCCTCGTTCGCGAAGGTAAAGGATCTCTTCCTTGATCTGCTTTACGTTTATCGGGTCAAATCCGGTGAAGGGTTCGTCGAAGATCAGCAACTTCGGCTCGTGAAGCACTGTGGTAACGAACTGCACCTTCTGCTGCATCCCTTTCGAGAGCTCCTCAACCTTTTTGTCCCACCAGTCTGTTATCTGGAGTTTTTTGAACCAGTATTTCAGCCTGCGCATTGCCTCAGCATGACTGAGACCCTTGAGCTGTGCGAGGTAGAGGGCCTGCTCACCAACCTTCATCTTTTTGTAAAGACCTCGCTCTTCAGGCAAATAACCTATGTTATTTACATCTTCCGGCTTAAGGGGACGGCCGTTGAGAAAGAGGGCACCGCTGTCCGGCGCCGTTATCTGGTTAATTATTCGGATAAGGGTTGTCTTGCCCGCTCCGTTAGGCCCCAGCAGCCCGTAAATGCTCTGCTCCGGAACGCTTATGCTGACACCGTCGAGCGCAGTCTGGGTGGCAAAGCGTTTTGTTACGTCTTTGGCTTCAAATAAGATCATTTCTTTCCACAATTAAATTGTTAGTCCGGGAGCTTCAAAGATATAAAAAAAAGGCCCATACACTGTATATGCAGTGTGCCGGCCTTATTTCATGAGGTTTTCCGCCTCTCAGGAGAAGTAGTTCTTCACCCGGTCAAAGAAGCCCTTGTCATCAGCGTCAGGCTTCGGAGTGAAGGTGGATGAGTTCCTGAACTGCTCCATTGCCTTCTGCTCCTCTCGGCTGAGATTCTTTGGTATCCATACGTTTACGTTCACCAGTAGGTCACCCTTACCGTATCCGTTTACATCAGGAAGGCCCTTGCCCCTGAGCCGCAGTATCTTTCCGCCCTGTGTTCCGGGATCAATCTTGATCCGCACCTTGCCTTCAATTGTGGGAACCTCTACGTTTGCACCCATGATGGCGTCAGGAATACTGATGAAAAGATTGTAGATCAGATCATTGCCTTCACGTATGAGATTCTCGTGAGGCTCTTCATCGATGACCACAATCAGGTCACCGTTGATGCCTCCGCGGCGTGCCGCATTGCCTTTTCCTGTAACCGAGAGCTGCATCCCCGGAGCCAGTCCTGCCGGTATGTTGAGAGGTATAACCTCTTCGGCCTGGACGATGCCTTCGCCGTAGCACTTCGGGCATTTTTTGGTTATGACCTTACCTTCGCCGCCACAGACATTGCATGGAGCGGAGGTCTGCATCTGCCCGAGGATTGTGTTCATGACCCTGGTGGTATGACCGGTGCCCTTGCAGGCACTGCAGGTAGTCACGTCGCTGTCAGAGGCTGCGCCGCTGCCGTGACAGGCATTGCAGGTGACGTACTTGTTCACCTTTACCCTCTTCTCCGCCCCGTGGGCGAACTCCTCCAGCGTGAGCTTGACCTTCAGCCTCAGGTTGGAGCCCTTGTTGACATTCCTTGAACGGCCGCCGCTGCGGCGTGAACCGAAGGATCCGCCAAAGGCATCACCAAAGATGTCACCAAACGAGGAGAAAATGTCTTCCATGGTCATGCCGCCGCCAAAACCGCCGCCAAAACCGCCGCCGTTCATGCCGGTATGCCCGAACTGATCATACCTCGCCTTCTTCTCATCATTGCTGAGAACCTCATAAGCCTCGGCAGCTTCCTTGAACTTCTCCTCGGCATCCTTGTCGCCGGGATTCTTGTCAGGGTGATACCTCAGGGCCTGCTTGCGGTAGGCTTTCTTTATCTCATCCTTCGATGCCCCCTTGCTTATTCCAAGTACTTCGTAATAGTCTCTCTTCGACATATGTCTGTCCGGTACTGTTCTTTTATTCGCCCACTACCACCTTCGGAAAGCGGATCACTTTTTCATTCAGGATATAACCCTTCTGGGTAACGTCAACTACCTTGCCCTTCATCTTCTCATCTTCAACGGGAATTGTAGTGACAGCCTCGTGTATATCAGCGTTGAACTCCTCATTGAAGGCTTTTATCTCCGTGACTCCGCTGTTCTTCAGGAATTCATTTATCTTATTGTATATCAGCTCAAGACCTGCCTTAACTGCAATGCAGTCATCGGTTGAGCGCATTGAGATCATGGCCCGGTCAAAATCATCGATTATTGGAAGAAGCTTCTTTATTACCGACTCGCCACCGGATTGTGCGAGTTCAATTTTTTCCCTGAGGGTCCTCTTCCTGTAATTGTCAAATTCGGCAGAAAGGCGCAGATACCTGTCCTGCATTTCTGTCAGTTTGCCCAGGAGTTCCTCCTCCGCCTTGCTTTTTACAGCTGCTTCAGGTTCGCTTTCAGACGCTTGCTGACCTGAAGCTGCACTCTCCGTATTTGCCTGATTATCCTGTGTTTCCTTGCCGGGCATGGGTTCATCATGCCTCTCTTCGTGACTCTTCTTTTTTACCATGATAAAAACAGTTTACTAAGGGCCCTTCAAGCAAAATGCCGGCCACAATTACAAAACTGACAAAGTGGCAACTTAAAGGGTGAACGCCACTGCCTCGATCTCAACCAGACAGCCATGATGGAGACCTGCCACCGTTACGATTGACCTGGCAGGGTGAACAGGGCCGAAGAAATCGGCATAAACCCTGTTTATCTCCTCCCAGCTCTTTACATCCGTAGTGTAGATGGTTGTTCTGGCAATTGTGGCAATGTCGCCGCCGGCTGCCCTGACGATGCTGAGCACATTCTTCAATGCCTGAAGGGTCTGTTCACTGACATCGCCTGTCAGCTTGTCGCCGGTGAGCGGAACAACGGGCAACTGGCCTGAGACAAAGATCACATTACCGGAAACGACTGCCTGCGAGTAGTGCCCGCCTGGCAACGGAGCTTCATATGTGGTTATGTTGGTGATGCTCATGACTTACGAGTTAAGAATTTTAATAACTGCTCTTGTGCTTCTTCTTGTTCTGCTTGTTCTGCTGACCCTTGTACTTGTCCTGCGGCCGCCCCTGGTACCTTCCCTGCGGTTTGCTCTTGGGTGGAGCAAGAAGATCCCTTACATCGGGCATCCGGAAGTTCTCCGGAACCTTTAGCCTGTCACCGGAGATTGCGATCATGTCCCTGATAATTATTTCATCTGCCACCTGTGCCTTGTTCCAGGTCAGGTAATCCTTCTTCATCTGGTTGAGAATGAGTCCTGTAAGGTAGTCCTTCTCTTCTCCGTCATCCATTTTTGCAGCTTCCTCAATCATGGCTGGAACAATGCGCCCGTAATGGGCATATTTTACATCACCGTTGTGATATGGCACCTTGTTAGGCTTGGCTGTCAACTTGCCCTGGTCCGGCGCCGGATAGGGAGAGTCAACATTAAGATCAAAATCTGCAATTATCATCAGATGATCCCACAGCTTGTGTCTGAAGTCCGTAACCTCCTTGAGGTTCGGGTTAAGGTTGCCCATGATCTGTATAATGGTCCTCGCGGCCTGGTTTCTCTCCTCCGGATCCTTTATGCTCTTGATATGTTCTATCATCTTCTGAACATTCCTTCCGTACTCGGGCAGGGACATTCTTTTCCTCTGTGTGTTATAGTCAAAACTCATCTGATAAATTTTGGTCAAAGCTACGAATAAAAATGATCTCAGAGACCAAGAAACTGGATTGCAAGGCCTGAGACTGCAATGGTTGCCCCGGCTATAACATTTACCCACCGTTCAAGGGGCCTTAGATTGATGCGGCTGAGACCGAGCCTGAAGGCCAGTACCACCGCCATCATGGTTGCTATTGTTGCTGCCGAAAAGAGAAGGGAGACAATGACGACGCCTCCGATATTGTTCTGTGCGGCCGGGTACATGAGGATAGGTATAAGCGGCTCGCACGGTCCCAGAACGAAGATCAGAAAGAGAATCCAGGGCGTCAGGTTCTTCCTGTCAGCCAGATGGACGTGAGAGTGACCGCTGAAGTGGTCATGCTCATGCTCATGAGCCGTTCCGTCAGCATGTGCATGGGTGTGCACATGCTTTTTGCGTCGGTAAAGCTTCCGGAGGCTGATAAGCATCCACACCAGCCCGAAGGCTATCAGCAGCCATGCTGCGATGTTCCCCCGGAATCCTTCAAGGAATTCCAGCTTTGAGAGGGAAATTCCTGCAGCAATGCCGATGAATCCGACGACTATTGAACTCAGTACGTGGCCGAGCCCGCAAAGGAAGGTTATGAGCATCGTTTTGCGGATACTCCAGCGGCGTGCTTCACCCATCACGATGAAAGGAAGGTAATGGTCGGGGCCTACCAGCGTGTGAACGAACCCGATTGTGACCGCAGTGCCTGCAAGAAGCAGTGTTGATTCCTCCATTTAAGATATAAGAACGGGTAAATATAGCAATTTTGCAGGACCTGCTACCTTGCAACAGTGACCCAACTGCCATTCACCAGGGCCATCTCCCTGAACCCGGTGTTAAGGTTGTCAAGCAGCCTGCGGGAATCATTGATGTAGGTCATCATGGCATCATAATGGTCTGATGACTGGAAGAATTCAGGCCTGTTTTCAAATTCCGTGCAGGGAAGGATGTAGAATTTCTTTCTGCCCTGCTCCACGGGTGTGTAGACCCATGTAAGCACATATCCGGCATCAGAGATAAATGTCGTATCTCCCCTGGCAGTGATGTCAAGCCTGATCATTGCCCCGCCGTCGCGCCTGCGGGTACGTTGGTTGGAGACGAAGTTGCCCATTGACCATACCACCGGGTTCCTGATACCCGTATTGTCAGCTTCGGCATTCATGGGCTGAAGCACATGCGGGTGGGAGCCGATGATAATATCAGCACCGCTTCGCTGCAGTGCAGCCGCCGTCAGTCTCTGCTCGCGCGAGGGGAGCGTATCATATTCAATACCCCAGTGTATGAAGATCACGGTCTGGTCTGCACCGAGGCAGGCCGCTCTTCTGATCTCGGCGGCAGCCTTGACCGTATCGATATAGGCTACCATTGCCGGCGGCGGCACAGTGATGCCGTTGGTGCCGTAGGTATAAGCCAGAAGAGCTATCCTCATCGACTCATGGACTATCATAAGAGGAGTAAGGCTGTCACGTGAGTCCGGGCTGACCCAGGTGCCGGTATGCCGGATGCCCAGGCTGTCAAGCACCCTGATGGTGCGCCGGATACCCCTTGAACCCCTGTCTGCAGAGTGGTTGTTGGCAGTGCCGAGTATGTCAAACCCCGCATTGCAACAGGCTGCTGCCAGCTCATCGGGAGAACTGAAAGCCGGGTATCCCCTGTAGGGAGGACCGCCAAGAGTCACCTCCAGGTTGCCGATTGCAACATCAACACCATTCAGCAGGGGTGCAACATAACTGAAGACAGTATCATACGCATAAGCTCCCGTGGAGTCATCCCTCGCTGAGGCTATCTGACCGTCATGACCCATTATGTCACCTGTGAAGAGCAGGGTCAGGACAGAGTCACGCTCCTGGCCGGAGAGCACCTTCGGAAGGAGCAGCAGGATTAAGAGCGGAATGATTCTGAGTGATCTCATCGGGGTCGGTTTAGCTGGATGTCCGTTTCAAAAATAGTCATATCTTAGCAAGTTCAAAAATGTTTGTCAGCATCATGGAAACCCTTAATTCTGATCTCGTTACATATGTTCTGCTGCCACTGTTCATATTTCTGGCCAGGATAATTGATGTTTCACTCGGCACCCTTAGAATCATCTTCGTAACCAAGGGGATGAGGAAGATTGCTCCCCTGGTGGGCTTCTTCGAGGTGCTGATATGGCTGCTGGCCATCAGCAGGATCATGCAGGACCTCGACAACTGGGTGTGCTACTTCGCCTATGCGGGAGGCTTCGCCACAGGCAACTTCATCGGCATGTACCTTGAAGAGAGGCTGGCAATAGGGCACGAGATGATCAGGGTCATCACCCGCAAGGATGCAACAAACCTGATTGATGATCTCAGGGCCAAAGGATACGGTGTCACATCAGTGAAAGCACAGGGCATTGAGGGCGATGTGGCTGTCATCTACATCATCGCCCGCAGGAGCATGATAAAGGTTGTGCTTGATGAGATAAACCGCTTTAACCCGCGTGCTCTCTATACTGTTGAATCAATCAAGTACGTCAACAAGGAGATATTTCACAGGGCTGAGGAAGAACGGCAGGGCAACTGGCTTTCCGATACGGTCCGCAGGTCAGCAAGATAGGCTATCTGTCGGGGAGAGCCTCGCCCACCACCACTGTATCACGCTCTGCCACCGTGGGGCTCATCCAGAATGTAATAACATGATTGCCTGTACGCTCAGGGGTGAAAGTCACTGTGGTGTCAGCCGAAACGACCACCGCGGGACAGACGCCGCTGGATTCAAAATCGGCAAGTGCAACCATTTCATACTGACGGTCATCCTTCTCGGTTAAAACAAAATGTACGTTGAACCAGCATCCGTTGTCCATTGATGCACTGGCCATTATGTTCACAGGAGTACCAACCTGCCCGGTCTCAGGCACTGAACGTGTATCAAAGGGTATCACCACATTGCTGTAGGAGGTGTAACCCGGATCAAGATTGCATGAGGTGAGAACAGTCAGCACAAGTATTGGTAAGATTTTGAGTAGTTTCATGATTGATGTGAATAGTTAGGCAGTTTTTAAACAACTCCGTGTAAGCAACAATAACCGTACCAAATCAATCGGCATGATACAGGGCAAATGTGCTTATATAAGGAGTTGCCCTCGAGGAGACTATGGTCAGCCTGATCTCATCAGCCTTTACCTCAGGAAAGCGTATCATCCGTTTGTAACCGATGGTTGTGCCGGTGGCGATTGTGTCCCACTGTTTGTTTGCCAGGGCTTCAATGATGAACTTCTCCACCCGCTGACCCTTGCTTATGTCTTCCTGCAGCATCGCAACATTGAATGTGGCTGCTATCGCCGGGACGAACGAGGCCACACGATTGCGGCGCGGGCTCCATGAGGTGCAGTTGTCTCCGTCAATAAGGGCGGAAGCACCGCTACCGTAAGGCCTGGCTCCGTTCATAAGGTCAGTGGCGTACATCTCATCTATCCATGCCTTCAGCCCCTGCAGGCTGCGGATGTCATGTTCGGTAATCAGCCCCCGGTTGTCCGGAGGGACGTTCAGCAGTAGGACGGCATTGCGGCCCACCGAGCTCAGGTATATGTCAGCAAGTTTGGCAACGTCCTTTACAAGCGTGTCTTCGGATGCGCGCCAGAACCATCCCGGCCTGATCGAGACATCCACTTCGGCCGGATACCAGAAGAGATGCTCCGCCCTGTTAAGCAGGCTGCTGCTGCCAAGATCCGGTGACATTGGATTCACTCCCAGTGCCTCGTTGATAGCAAGGCTTTCCGGTGTGCCGCCAGGGGCCAGAACGGTGGCGCTCCATTCCGTCTCCCGTCCGTAACCGCTCTCAGTCCCGACCCAGCGGACATCTTCGCCCATAATGGCCACGACCGCATCGGGCTGCAACTTCCTGATAAGGTCATAGTATGCCTGCCAGTCATACTCCTGGCGCCGGCCGTCAGGCCCTTCGCCATTGGCGCCGTCAAACCATACCTCATCAACCTTTCCATACCATGTCAGCAGCTCGGTCAGCTGCTCGATATAAAACCTGTTGTAGGCTGGTGAATCGCCATAACAGGATGCATTCCTGTCCCAGGGCGAGAGATAGACGCCGAACTTCATGCCATTCGCTTCGCATGAATCCTTCAGTTCTCTTATGACATCGCCCTGCCCGTTCTTCCATGGGCTGGAGGCTACAGAATGAGTTGTTGTCTTTGTAGGCCAGAGGCAGAAGCCGTCATGATGTTTTGCGGTGATGATGACCATCTTCATTCCTGCCTCGCTCAGTACCCTGACCCATTGCCCGGCGTCAAGGGAGGTGGGGTTGAAGATTGCCGGAGACTCCTTTCCGGTTCCCCACTCGAGGCCTGTGAAGGTATTGACAGTGAAATGAATAAAAGCTGTCATCTCAAGCTTCTGCCATTCCAGCTGCCGCTGGTGCGGTACGACACGGGCTGCCATCGCCTCCTTCACTCCGAGGCTGGGCTGCACGGGAAAATCGATCCTGCCCGTGAAGAACTCGGTCTCACGATACCTGTTGCATGAGATGAGCACCGCAAGCGCCAGAAGAGCAGGGATCCACCTTGATCTCTTCCCTGAAACCATCACTCCTCCTTTTTAACCGGTTTGACGTACTTTAAATTCCTGAACCGCAGGGCAGACCAGTCTTCATCTATCGCCACCTGGCTCACGGGCCTGAAGCCGGCTCCGGTAACCGTATCCCAACCGCGGTTACGGTTGATATCCGTCTTGTACCGGCGCGAGGTGCCCTTTGGATAAACCAGCCAGAGCTTGCCGTCTTCACTCAGGTTGTGAATGCATGCCGGTCCCAGCCTCTCCACCTCACCTGAGGCAGGAGTGAATGCTATCATGAAATCGTACAGGTAACGGGCATTGATCTCGGTGTCAACCTTTACCTCAGGCAAAAGGCCGTTGATCCTCTCCCGGAATTCTTCAGGCGCATTCAGGACCGCAATCCGCTCCTGATCACCATATTTAAGTTTTTTCAGAATAGTGTCCATCTTTCTTTTCCCCGGAGCAAATATACAAATAAGAGAGAATTGAGCGCCTGTAGCCCGGAAACTGTCGTTTCAGCATTTTTTGTACTATCTTTGCATTGTCAAATTACGGGGTGCCTTACTAAACAGGCTGAGATCATACCCTTACAACCTGATCCGGGTAATGCCGGCGGAGGGAAATAGAGTATTCATTTCGAGCTTGCCTGAACACCCTCACTTCTGACGATGTTGGATTTTTAAATGTTGTTGATATGGTGAGGAAGAATTCTTTTCTGGTAATTGTGCTGCTGTCACTGACAGTGCTCCTGTCAGGGCAGCGCCACGGCGGAACGGTCACCGGCAGGGTGACCGATGAGGCCGGTATGCCGATGGCGGGAGCCACGGTGATGATAAGCGGTGCAGGTGCCGGCGTGGCTGCCGGCAACGACGGGAGATACACTCTCAGGGGCCTGGGCGACGGTACATATGATATAAGGATCAGTTTTACGGGGTACGAGCCCGTTGACACTGCAGTTACGGTAATCGGCTCAGCCCGCCTCGATGTCACACTGAGGGAGGCCCTCTACATCGCCGGCGAGGTGATCGTCAGGGGAAGCCGTGCGGGAGTACGGACACCCATGGCCCACACCACGGTGGGTGCGGAGGAACTGCGTGAAAGGGATCTGACGAGGGACATGCCGTTCCTGCTTGCACTCACCCCCTCGGTGGTGGAGACATCTGACGCGGGCACGGGGATAGGATATACATCGCTGCGCATCCGCGGATCCGATGCCAGCAGGATAAACATAACCCTCGACGGCATACCGCTGAACGACTCCGAATCGCAGCAGGTTTTCTGGGTTGACCTCCCGGACCTTGCCTCTTCCACGGGCAGCATCCAGGTGCAGCGCGGGGTGGGTACTTCCACAAACGGAGCGGGAGCCTTTGGCGCCTCGGTCAATATCAGCACCATGATGCCCCCGGTTGAAGCAGGAGCCTCGGCAGAGATGTCATACGGCTCGTTCAATACCTCACGCCTCTCGGCGAAGGTATGGACCGGGATGCTGGGCGACAGATTCAGCATGATGGTTCGCGCTTCAGACATCCGCAGCGACGGTTACATCGATCACAGCAAGGCTGCCATTCGCTCTGCAATGGTGTCAGGACTCTGGTCAGCACCGTCAGACATGATCCGCTTCAACGTCATCACCGGCAGCCAGAAGACAGGCATCAGCTGGTGGGGAGTGCCGGCGGAGATACTGCCGGAGAACAGGAGGTATAACCCGGCTGGCGAATATGTTGACACTGACGGCATTACCCGCTATTACGAGGATGAGACTGACGTCTACACCCAAAACCATTACCACCTTTTCCATACACATCTCTTTCCCGGCAGGGTGAGTCTAAATACCGGGCTGCACCTTACAATGGGACAGGGTTATTACGAGGAGCAGAAGAGCGATATCTACCCGATTGAGTACGGTTTGTCAGCTTTTTTCCCTTCTGATCCGATTATAAACGAAACGGATGTGGTGCAGCAGAAATGGCTCGATAACCTGTTCTACGGTGCGGTTTTTTCGTTGATCAAACAGGGTGACCATACCGAGTGGACCTTCGGGGGAGCACTGAACAGGTACGACGGCGACCATTTTGGAAGGCTGAAGTGGATGGAATACCCGGGCAACACACCGCCTGATCATGAATGGTACAGGAACAGCGGGCGCAAGGATGAGGTGAACGTCTACGGCAAAGTCAATGCTGAAGTTGCACGAAGCCTGAATGCGTTTCTCGACCTGCAGCTGAGGCATATCAGATACCTCTTTGAGGGACCGGACGATGACCAGAAGGATCTCTCCGGCAGCCACAGCTTCCTCTTCTTCAATCCCAAGGCCGGGCTCTTCTGGAGCAACGGCAGCGGCAGCGAAGCATTTGTCTCTGCCGCCGTGGCGCACCGCGAACCCACCAGGTCAGATTTCAAGGATGCGGCCGGCGACGCCGCTGCCACCCCGGGACGTGAAAGGCTGACCGACATCGAGGGAGGGTATACCTTCAGAACCTCCGCGGCAGCACTGGGTATCAACCTTTATTATATGGTTTACCGTGACCAGCTGGTGCCTACAGGGAAGATAAGCAACACGGGATACCCCATAATGACCAACGTACCGGAGAGCTACAGGGCAGGAGTGGAGTTTTCGGGCAGTTACCGTCCTTCTCCGCTGGCCGCGGTGAAGATGAACCTGACCCTCAGCCGGAGCAGGATAAATGACTTCCGCAACTACTACTTCAATTACAACACTGATGACTGGAGCGAAGAGTATGTTTACAGCGATCTTGGCACAGTGGATATTGCATATTCACCACGAGTCACCGGCTCTGCAGAGATGGAGGTTAATCCCGCTAAAAGGCTCTCTTTCATCCTCACCGGCAAGTATGTCGGCAGACAGTATTTTGACAATACAATGAGCGCTGACCGTGCCATTGACCACTATTTTGTCAGCAACCTCTCTTCCTCGTATGGTTTCAGGATGAAGAAGGGAGGGGAACTGACCCTCAGGTTTGCGGTCAACAACCTGTTCAACGCCGTTTACGAGAGCAATGCCTACGGCGGTATGTGGGCCGAGGATGGTGCTCAAAAGACATGGGCGTACTTCTTCCCGCAGGCAGGGATAAACTACACGGCAGGTATTTCTCTATCTTTCTGACACGATGGTGACGGACCCGATGACAGGTAGTGTATTATCTCGCTGACTCTATGGCAACTGACTGGATAGCTGAAAATATAGTTGAGATCTTCGGTGCGGTAACGGGGATTGCCTACGTGATCCTCGAGATAAGGCGCAACATCCTGCTCTGGCCTCTGGGGATCATCACCTCGGCCGTTTACATATATGTATTTGGCCGCGAAGGATTCTATGCAAACATGGGACTCCAGTGGTACTATTTGGTTATCAGTATTTATGGATGGTATAAATGGCGTGCAGCAACAGCCGGTAATAAGGAAGAAGCTCGCAGAGGGGCAGAAATCAGCGATCACCCCGAAGCTCGTAGAGCTTCAGGAATTGAAGAACAGGGATTCACCCTCTCGCCTGAAAATACCGAAGCTCGTAGAGCTTCAGGAATTGCAGGACCGGAGTCCACATTTTACCATGAGACCTCCGAA
>AMWB02159000.1_pt1 | contig 85930 bp, 73 predicted proteins | sample 200311 | NCBI WGS metagenome assembly AMWB02 (sample SAMN02737377, study PRJNA173069) | bioreactor metagenome | biome: anode biofilm in microbial fuel cells | place: USA: California | collected 2010-12-16 | reverse complement strand
AATGTTTTTTGTTAAATTTCAACATGTTATTTGATTATACAGACGATTTTTACTGCAAAAATTTCACGGATTCAGGTATTACCCCTGACGGCAAGATAATGTATGCGAACCGTGCCTGGCGTGACATTTTAGGCTACAGTGAAGAGGAAATCAAAGATCTTAATGTGGTCGACATTCTCCATCCCGACTGCCTGCAGCACTGCATGGACAAATTCGCCCGCATCATGTCCGGTGATCCGATTAACCACATCGAGGCTGTTTTTCTTTCCAAAAACAAAAAAGAAATTATACTCGAAGGCAATGTTAATTGCCGGTTCGTGGACGGGAAACCCGTTTCAACAAGGGGGATTTTCCGGGATATCACCCAGCGAAAAGAGCTGGAAAACAAACTGCAAAAATTGTCAATAACCGATGAAATGACCGGAATTCTCAACCGGCGCGGCTTTCTTGGTTTTGTCGGCAAGCAAATGAAAATCGCGGAGCGAAATAAAACAAAATTGTTCTTGTTGTTTGCCGATCTTGACAATCTGAAATGGATAAATGACAATTTGGGGCATGATTTAGGCGATCAGGCCATCATATCCGCGGCAAATATATTGAAGGATACATTTCGCTCATCAGATATAATCGGCCGCCTTGGTGGTGATGAGTTTGCCGTTCTGCAAACGGACCAGGGGCAAAACGGCACGAAAAAATCAATGGTTGAACGTTTGGAAGAAAATATTTCCGCTTTCAACGGCAATTCCACGTCTCCTTTTGCAATTTCTCTGAGCTTCGGCATTACTTCCTATGACCCCGATGCGCCTTGCTCTTTTGAGGAGCTTTTGCGGGAAGCGGACAAACTCATGTACAGCTGCAAGAAAAAAAGAAAGAAGATGCAGCAGATGCGGCGCTGAGTTTGGTGTTTTATGCGACAGCATTGTTTGGAGGTGTAACGTATGTCGATTCGATTCATTGCCCTGGATCTTTACCGGGCGCAGCAGAAGGTGGACCGTCTCGGCAAGGCGCTGGCCCAGGCCGGGCTGAACGAACAGGATGCCCTGCGCCTGGAACTGCAGGAGGCCGAGGAGGAACTGCGGCAGCTGCGCAGAATCCTCGATGGGGCGAAAGAGCCGCTTCCTTTCCGTACTTCATTTAAAAAAAACCAATAATTCGGGTGATGCCGAATCGGAGGAGCGCCGCGGATGTTTCCCTTTGCCAAGACTTTTTCCTCCCTGCGCAAGGCGGATCTTGTCGGTCTCATCGTCATCTGCGCGCTTCTTGCCGTGATCATGGTGGTTTTGACCGTAACGGCCATTTCCTGGATGACGGCAAATCTCGTCAATCTGGAAAGGAGCTGGCTTGACACCCTGGTCAACTGGCTGGTGGGGGCCGTTACCGGCATCGCCGGCTGGTTCATGCTGCCCCCCTTGGTTATCCTGATTTCCGGCATATTTCAGGAAAAAATTATCCACAAGGTGGAAACAGCCTTTTATCCCGACAGGGTGCGGCAGGGAGAACCCCATTTCTGGGGGGATGTGAAGCATGATGTCGGCTTCGCCTTGTGGGCCCTTTTCCTCAACATCCTTATTCTTCCCCTTTATTTTGTCGGTATCGGTTTTCCGGTTTCCATCGCACTCAACAGCTATCTGCTCGGCCGCGAGTTTTTTGAAGGGGCGGCAGGCTACCATCTGGGCAAGCCCGAGGCGCGGAAATTGGCCGGGCGTAACAAAAAGGCCGTGTATGGCGGCGGATTTGTCATTGCCGTGATGACACTGGTGCCGCTGCTCAACCTCCTGATGCCGATTCTCGCTACCGTTTGGATGGTGCACGTCTATCATGGGCTGGAGGGGCGGAGCTGAACCCATAACCGTTGCCCGGCAACAGGCGGCACGGTCACTGTCCAGGCGAGTCGAGACCGAGCGGGTCGAGGAGTTGTTGGTGGAGGAGTTTTTCCGTCTCGCCCAGGGGGATGTGGTCAATGTTCGCGACAATGGCGCGCGTTTTTTCGGCAAGCGGGACGATGTCCGCCCGGCAATGGCCGCAGGCCTGTTCAATGAGCTGCCAGTCCCTGCTTTCAAGAAATCGTTCAAAGGCGGGGATGAGCTGCGGGAAAAGGACTTTGCGCATCCCGTCCAGAAATCCCACGTAAAATCCGAGTGATGATTCCCTTTTTTCCTTGATGATAAAACTCATCATCCCTTGAGGATGAATGTCCGCCAGGATGTCTTTCAGCGAGCGGCAGACAAATTCGATGGCGGAGTGGGGAAAGGCGCTGATGATTTTTTTCAGGGTGATGCCGTCAAGGGTTGTTTGCTGCATTTCCCCTATCTCATGATGAATGAAAATGGGCATTTCCGAATCAACGACCCGGTCGAGATTTTTTTTGATCTGTTCCGGCTGCATGCGCCCGTCTGGAATCAGGCCGTACCGGTCAAGGGCGTACCGCAGCGGTCTGCGACGGGACGATTGGATGTCCAGAATGTGGTCCCAGAAAAAATTGCGCAGCGGTTGCCTGCGGATAATAATGGTTTCGGACTGCTGCAGGATGGCAAAAGGGCTGGCAAGCTCGGTTGCCGATTCCCGGCCGAGAATGAGCACCGGACAGCCCTCAACCGTTTCTTCCCGCAGTTTCTCTGCCAGAAAAAAAACAGCCTTCATCGAACGGCCGTAACCCGCACCGTAAACCTGTCCGCTGTCGTGGATCAGTTTGTTGACCGCCTCCGTGTCCCAGGGGGAAATCTCTTTTCCGTTCAGGGGCAGCGGCAGATATTCCGCGGTTGCGAGTTTTTGCCAGTGGTTCTCCTTGTTTTCAATCCAATCGAGGAGATCGGCGGATTCAGGTTCGTCCCAGGGGTCAATCTCGTGTTCCCATTTGTAAAGATTGCGCAGCTTGAGAACGAGGGAGCAGATGGAGTAAATTCCGCTGTCCCTGGCATCGGAAATGTTGCAGTTGCGGCGAATCGTGCTGATGAATGCGGGGTCGGCCATGGGCGTTCCTCGTGAGGTGGAGGTTTGCTGTTCCGCTGGGGAGGGCGAGCCTTTTTTTTATAGTATCACAGCGGCCAAATGTCATGCAAATCAATCGGCGGCTGATAGTGTGCCGCGACGTGGTCCGGTTTGTTTCTTCGGGAAAGTCGACCGCGGTCATTTTTTTTGATTGCGGTTGCCCTTTCCGCCGATTAGAATTTTGACCGGAGGCGATATGGCGGGTGTGCGGGAAGAAAAAAAGCGCAGAACCAGAAAGGCTATTCTGCGGGCGGCGGTGCGGCTTTTCGGTGACGAGGGCTACGAGCGCACCAGCATCGCCGCATTGGCGCGCGCGGCCGGGGTGGGCAAGGGGACGATCTATAATTACTTCCAGACCAAGAGCGAGATTTTTCTGGCCTTCTGCGAGGACGAGCTGGATCACGTTTATGCCGAGGTGGCGGAAAAGAGCAGGGCCGATGCCTCCTTGATCGAGCAGCTCACGTCCCTTTTTCTGGCTGAATTCCGCTATGTTACCCGTCACAAGGATTTCGGCCGTCTGCTGCTGCGGGAAATGATCTTCCCCAAGGAGTTGACGGTGGAGCGGTCCAAGGATCTGGATAACCGCTATCTCGATTATCTTTCCGTCATGTGCCGCAAGGCGCAGGAGCGCGGCGAACTGCGGCGGGATGTGGACCTGCTCTTTGTCTGCGGCCATTTCTATGCCCTCTACCTGATGAGCGTTTCCGCCTGGTACATGGGGCGGCTGCAAACGGAAGACGATGTGGCCGAGGCATTGCGGCTTCTTCTGCAACAGGCCATGAACGGCCTGCTGCCGTCCGACACGAACGAACATTGGTGATATTATGCAGCCCGACGAGATAAACCCGCAAACCCGGCGGGGACGGATAGTCAAACTGGTCATGGTCAATCTGCCCCGCCTGCTGCTGCTGACGCTGGCCGTCATGATTATCGTCCTTTCCGTGGTGGTGAAAAAGAAAAACGCCCAACTGACGGCGGAAAAAGCGGCGGCCCTGTCCAAGGAACGGCCCAGTGTCAATGCCGTGCTGCTGGAAGTCGCGCCGGGCGCCATTCATGACCGCATCAACCTGCCCGGGGAAATCGAACCGTGGACCAGGCTGGAATTGATGGCCAAGATCCGCGGCACGGTTGATCAGGTGCTGGTGATTGAAGGTCGGCAGGTGAAGCAAGGAGAGGCGCTGGCCCGCATCGAGGAGGCGGACTACCGCATCGCCCTTGACGCGGCCGAGGCAAACCATGATCTGGCCCGGGTCACCATCGCCAGGATCAGGCGGCTTTTTGAGCAGGATATCATCCCGGTGGTGGAACTTGACAAGGCTGAAAACGAGTTGCGCACCGCAAAAGCCGCCATGGATGACGCCGCCCTCAACCTGTCCCGTTGCACCGTCATTGCCCCCATGTCCGGGGTTATCCGGCGGCTTGACCTCAAAAAAGGATTGATGCTCAGCGTCGGCGATCCCATGGCGGAGCTGCTCAAGATCGATCAGGTCAAGGCGGTGATCGGCATCCCGGAATCGGATGTGGCGGCGGTGCGCGACCTTGATACGGTGGAGTTCACCATCCAGGCGCTGGGTGACCGGAAGGTGACGGGGCGTAAATTCTTTTTGTCGTCATCCCCGGAAAATCAGGCCCGCTTGTATCGCCTGGAGCTGGCGGTGGACAATGCCGGAGGGGAAATCCTGCCCGGCATGTTCCTGCGCGCCGATATCGTTAAAAAAACGGTTGAGGATGCCCTGGTCGTGCCCCTTTATGCCGTGCTCACCCGCAACGATGAGCACTATGTCTTTGTCGAAAAGGACGGCGTTGCCGAAAAAAGACTGGTCACCCTGGGCATCATGGAGCAGTGGCTGGCCGAGGTCACCGGCGGACTTGCCGCCGGGGAACGGGTCATTGTCGAAGGACAGCGCGATGTGGAGGCAGGCCAGCAGGTCAACGTCATCAGGCTGCTGAACGGCCTGGGAGCGCCCCGCTGATGATCGTTTCCGACACCGCCGTCAAAAAGAGCGTCACCGTTGTTGTTCTTGCCGTGCTGATCATGGTCTTCGGTACCTACTGTTACCTGGTGCTGCCCAGGGAAAGCGACCCGGACATCTCCATTCCCAATGTTTTCATCTCCACCGAATACCGCGGCGTGTCGCCCACCGATATCGAAACCGCCATCACCATCGAGATCGAAAAAAAGCTGAAAGGGCTCGACGGCCTGAAAAAGATCCAGTCAATCAGCGCCGAAGGTCTTTCCTCCATCAATGTCGAGTTCGTCACCGGCACGGATATCGACCAGGCCATGCAGGACGTCAAGGACAAGGTGGACGAGGCCAAAAATGAGCTGCCCCAGGACCTGGAGAATGACCCTTCGGTTTTTGAGGTCAACTTTTCCGAGCTGCCCATTGTCGTCTTTTCCCTGTCCGGAACCTGCGGCCTGCCCTGCCTGAAAGAGATCGCCGACGATCTGGAAGACGCCGTCGAGGCCATTCCCGGCATCCTGGCGGTGGATGTCACCGGCGGCCTGGAGCGGGAGATCCGGGTGGAGGTCTTTCCGGAAAAACTGGCCTATTACGGCCTGGATATCAGCGCCCTGCAGCAGGTGGTGGTCAGCGAGAACCAGAACACCTCGGGCGGCGTCATCCGCATGGGCGACGGCCGCTTCCAGCTCCGGGTGCCGGGGGAGTTCACCACTCCGGAGGAAATTTACGGCCTGATCGTCGGCACCCATGGCGCTGAGCCGATTTATCTCAAGGATGTGGCCCGGGTGGTGGACGGCTTCAAGGAAGAGACCAGCCGCTCCCGCCTGGACGGCCGGGCGGCGGTGAACCTGGCGGTCAAGAAGCGCTCCGGCGAAAACATCATCGCCATCAGCAAACAGATCGATCGCCACATCGCCAGGGTGCAGCCCACCTGGCCCCAGGGCACGGAAATCACCAAGGTCATGGACAAGGCCCGGGACATCGACCTCATGGTGGCGGACCTGGAAAACAACATCCTCACCGGACTTATGCTGGTGGTGGTGGTGATCTTTTTCGCCATGGGCCTGCGCAATGCCCTGATGGTGAGCCTGGCCATTCCTTTTTCCATGCTGCTCACCTTCACTGCCCTTTACCTGCTCGGCATCACCCTCAACATGGTGGTGCTCTTCAGCCTGACGCTCGCGCTCGGTATGCTGGTGGACAATGCCATTGTCATCATTGAAAACACCTACCGTTTCATGGAACAGGGCGCCTCGCGCTTTGATGCCGCCATGTGGGCCACCTCCGAGGTGGCCTATCCGGTTATCGGTTCCACCCTCACCACCCTGGGCGCCTTTGCCCCCATGCTCTTCTGGCCCGGCATCATGGGCGAGTTCATGAGCTATCTGCCGCTGACCCTGATCATCACCCTCACCTCCAGCCTGTTTGTCGCCCTGGTCATCAATCCGGCCTTTGCCTCCCTGTTCATGAAGGTCAAAAGCAATGACGGCGGCGCCCCGGCGAAAAGCATGGAGGAGGTGGCCGTTGCCGTGGAAAAACCGGCGGAAATCCGGGGGATGTGGCTGACAAGTTACGCCCGGCTGCTCACCTTCTCCCTTGCCCGCCCGGTGAGCGTCATCCTTTGCGGCTTTGCCGTGCTGGTGCTCATGGTGCAGGGCTGGCTGCTGGTCGTGGGGCTGGAAAAACCCATCGAGTTTTTTCCGGACATCGATCCGGCCGGCATGTATGTCAACCTGGATGTGCCGGAGGGAGCGGACCTTGATTATATCGACCGCATCCTCAAGCGTATCGAGCTGGCGGTGGCCGCCCCGCAGGCGGAAGCCGACGTGCCGCTGGAGCCTTCGGACGAAGAATACGGCCGGGCGCTGCTGCCGAAGGAACACAAAAAGGCGGACGGTTCCACCTTTATCGGGCCGAGCGACCAGGCTAACATTCGGAATATCTACACCAAGGGGATCGTCACCGCGGGCGCCGGCACCGCCTTTGACCCCAATGCCCCCAACCATGTGGGCATCCGTTTTCTGGAAATCAAGGACCGCACCAGCTCCTCCAACGACACCTTGGAAACCATCAGAAGGCGCATCAAAAACATTCCCGGCGCCAAGCTGACCATTGCCTCGGCCGAGGAGGGGCCGCCCACCGGCGCGGCGATCAATATAGAAATCTCCGGCGATGATTTTGCCGTGCTGGGAAGCCTTGCCGCCGAGATCAAAAAGATCGTCGGCCAGGTGCCGCACGTGGAGGACATCCGCGACGACTTTGTCGAGGGCACCCCGTCGGTGCATGTGACGGTGGACCGGCAGAAGGCGGCGCTTTTCGGACTGTCCACCGACATGATCGGCTTTGCCTTGAAAACCGCCTACAACGGCCTGGATGTCTCTTCCTTCCGTGAAAAGGATGAAGACTACGACATCACCGTCCAGCTCCGGGAAGACGACCGCCGGGTGGTGGACGTGCTGCGCGAACTGATGATCCCCACCCCGGCAGGCACCATGGTGCCCCTGTCCACCATGGCCAAGGTGGCATACGGCGGCTCCATCGGCGATATCACCCGCATTAACAACGAGCGGGTGGTGACGGTGAAGGCCAATGTGGATGAAACCAAGGTGCCCGGTCCGGTGGCCAGGGCCCAGGCCGAGGAGCTGCTGAAACAGCTTCCCCTGCCGCCGGGCTACATGACCAGGTTCACCGGCGAATTCGAGTTCCAGCAGGAGTCCGAGGATTTCCTCTCCAAGGCCTTTGTCGTGGCCCTGCTGTTCATCTTTCTCATCCTGGTGAGCCAGTTCAACTCCATCAGCCAGCCCTTCATCATCATGACCTCGGTGATCCTTTCTCTCGGCGGCGCCTTTCTCGGCCTGATGCTCTTCCGGCAGCCCTTCGGCATCATCATGACCGGGGTGGGCGTCATTTCGCTGGCCGGCGTGGTGGTGAACAACGCCATCGTCCTGCTCGATTACACCAACAAGCTGCGGGAGCGGGGCATGGTTTTGTCCGAGGCGGTGGTTGCCGCCGGCGCCACCCGGCTGCGGCCGGTCATGCTCACCGCCATCACCACCATCCTCGGCCTGATCCCCATGGTTACCGGCGTTTCCTTTGATTTCCACGACCTCTCCATCTCCTTGGTCAGTGAATCAAGCCAGTGGTGGCGCTCCATGGCGGTGGTGGTCATCTTCGGCCTGCTGGTGGCCACCTTCCTCACCCTGGTGGTGGTGCCCACCCTTTACTATCTGCTGGAGCAACTGCCGGAAAAACGAAGGCAGGCGGTGATCCGTCTCAAGCGTTTCTATTGGCAACAATACGGCCGGCTCTCCGGGGAAAAGAATCCGAACCGTGACTGACCCCTCCTGCCGGGCGGGTGGGGATTGTTGTCGCGCCTGATAGCCTGCGTTTTTGCTCCTTTCCGACACCGTGATATGCATTTTTGGCGAATTGGCCAAATATCCCATTGGTAATTGGGTTATTTGGCCAATTTTGTTTTTGCGGGCAAGTGGGTCTTTTGGCCTTCCTATTTTAATATGTTGAAATGTTAAAAGAATTTGCATGTTTGTCATGTTGATACAATGTGGCATGGAGTGTGCTATGTAGTGAGTGTGAGATTTGAATTTACATGTTTTTGCGAAATTGAAAATCCGAAAAAAGGCGATGTTGAAATCGGGGAAAATTAAAAAAGGTAATTATTCAGGGGGGCCGGTTGAAAACCGCCATTTTCAACCGGCATCCGAAAAAAAAGAAGGCGGTTGCCTGACCGCCTGCGAGGAGGGCACTATGGAAGGATTCTTGTTTCTCGTTTTTTGGCTTGGCTGCGCTTCACTGCACACACTTTATGATCTCAAGGTAAAACCGGTTCTGCAATCCTTAAAACAGGAAAGTGATTTTTTCTAAAATCATATGACTGGAAAAGTATTCCACCAAAAAAATCTGCAAGGAGGAAATATCATGAACTCGGTTTTGTCTCATTTCATTCCCGGTGATGCGGGGTTAGCCGTCAAACACTCATCGCCCTATAACGGTGCACTGGTTCTGAGCGGTATGCTCGCCGTCGCCGGTCTTGCCTTCGGGCTGCATTCGTTTGTCGCCGGACATGAGCATGTCTACGGTGTGACCCAGGAAGTGCCCTGGGGGCTGCTGATCGCCGTTTATGTTTTCTTTGTCGTCACCTCCACCGGGCTGTGCCTGGTGTCATCCATCGGCCATGTCTTCAATATCGAAGCCTTCAAGCCGATTGCCAAACGGTCGGTGTTCATGGCCATCGCCACCATTATCTCCGGGTTTTTCGTCATTGCCTTTGAGATTGAAAATCCCTGGCGCATGGCAATTTACAATCTGACCTCGCCCAACCTCACCTCCAATATCTGGTGGATGGGTACCCTTTACGGCGCCTATCTCTTCTTCATGCTGATCGAGTTTGGACTTCTCCAGATCGGGAGGCATAAGGCGGCCGGCATGCTGGGGCTGATGGGCGTTGTGTCAGGTATTGCCGCCCACAGTAATCTCGGTGCTGTTTTCGGACTGTTGAGCGGTCGCGAGTTCTGGCATGGCCCGTATATGCCCATTTATTTCATTACCTCGGCCATGATGTCGGGCTGTGCGGCGGTGGTTTTCTTTCACTGGCTGGGCTACCGGGTAAACGGCCGGCGGATGAGCCCGATGCTTGAAGAGGCCTTGCGGGCAACCGCAAAGCTTGGCGCGCTGCTCATCACGGTTATCATGTTTTTTGCCACCTGGAAGATGATATCCGGCATCAGCGGTCATCCTCCGGGAAAATATGAGGCCATGCAGTCGCTTCTTTCCGGACCCTATTCGATTCATTTCTGGGTTGGCGAAGTCATGCTCGGCCTGGTTATTCCCTTTTTTGTCATCATGGCGGTACGGGCCCGCAACCTGACCGCGCTTTTTGTCGCATCCGTGTCCAGCCTGATCGGCATCTTCTTCATGCGCTATGACCTGGTCGTGGTCGGCATGGTGGTTCCGCAGTTGCACGGCTTGGGTGTTGTGGGCATGGATCAGCTTCACTTCTATGCGCCGCGTCTCCATGAAGTCATGGTGACCCTGGGCGGCATGGGACTTTGTTCCTTCATGTTTCTTGCCGGAGAAAGGATGTTCAGGGGGCATCTCAGCGAGGATCATTAACGGTCTGAATTCGTGACATGAAGTTTGCCGGTGATCATGGAGGAACTATGGAAAACCGAAAAATGAAAATAATGCCGCTCAGGCCGGATATGCCCGTTTATCCCCTCGGTGCTGCCGCAAGGATTCTCGGCGTTCATCCGCGGACCCTGAGAAATTATGAGCATGCCGGACTGGTCCGGCCTGAAACCAGGGACGGTCGGAGCCTTTATTCTGAAAACGATCTCCGCTGGACGGGATGCCTGCGACGGATGATACACGGCAAGAAATTCGGTATTCGCGGCCTCGGGAAACTGCTGCAACTGGTGCCCTGCTGGGAAGCGGCTGATTGTTCGATCGGTCGCTGCGGCGGCTGCACGGCGCCGGTTGACTGGAGTGCGCCCCGTGCCCTGCATCTTTATCAGCAGGGGCAACCGGCAGCGGCGCCCCGGGTCGCGGTGGGAAGTACGCAGGTGGGCAACTCCATTCACTGTGTGAAATGAAGAGCGCGGGGGAACGGGAAATCCCCCTCAGACGATGCCGCAGATTATTGAGGAGTCGTTCGGTCCCCGGAAGGGGTGGCGGGCGATATTCCTGACCCCGGCCGCTTCCAGCATGGCGCGGATTTCCTCCTCCGAGTATGATCTCCCGTCTTCGTTATTGACCAGCATGTTTAATGAGAACAGGGCGGGAAATTCAGGGCCGTCCTTGCTGTCGTCAAGGATGAATTCGTGGATCATGATAAGCCCGCCCGGCTCCAGGGCGGCCGCTGTTTTTTTGATGATTTTCCGGCATTCGGCCGGACCGCTGCTGTGGAGAATATGTGACAGCCAGGCCGCGTCAAAGGCGGGGCCCGGAATGGGGTCAAGGTGGAAGTCGCCGCCGTGAAAGGCGATACGGTCGGCAAGTCCGAAGCGTTTCACTGTTTTTAGGGCAAAGGGCTCTGTTGTCGGCCGGTCGAAGACGACGGCGGCAAGATCCGGATTGGCAAGACAGAAGTGGATGGCGTAGGTTCCGGGACCTCCGCCGAGATCAAGCAGCCTGCGCCGACCGAGGAGATCAACCTGGGAGACAAGGGCGGGGGCGATCCCCATGGCCAGGTTGAACATGCCCATGAGAAAGCTTTCCCGTTCGACATCGTCGCCGTAGGAGCGCATTTCCACCGGATGGCCGGTTGCCACCGCTTCATGCAGTTGCGCCCAGCCGTCCAGGATGTGATGATGGTGCTGGATGATGTGGCCGATGTATTCGGGGGAATGGCTGGAGAGATACTCCCGGGCCGCGGAGCCGTTTGTGTAAAGGTCGCCTTCTTTTTTGAGAAGCCCCATGGCGGCCAGGGCGTTGAGCAGATACTCGGTCCCCCGCTCATCCGCTTTAATGGCGGCGGCGATATGAGACAGGGAGCGGCTTTCCTTGTTGATTACGGTAAATATCCCCAGCCTGACTCCGGCCTGCAGGGCGCAGGCTTGCCAGTAAGCGGTTGAGGTTCGCAGCAGTTCTCCTATATTCCATTGCTTTTCCATGGCATTCTCCCTTTCCTTTCGTTTCCGCGCAGGAAGTTGTTTGTTTGGTCGCAGTTCAACCTCTACTCTAGTATAATCGGTGCGTTCACGGTATACTTCCCTTTTTTTACGGAATTTTTCCTTAACAGCTGGAAACTTCGATGCAAATAAACGGAAAATGCGAATCCCGCCGCCTGCCCCTGTGGCTGGTGCACACTCTGATGCTCTTTGCCTCGGTGATTGTCTCCACCTCATTTACCGTGGGGGAATCGATCACCCGCGGGCTTGATCCCGCCGTTCTCACCCTGGTGCGGTATATTACCGCTGTTCTCTGTTTTGCCCCGATTCTCGTTGTCCGGCATGGTTTTGCCTGGCCGTCCTGGAGGCGGATTTTCGGTTACAGTCTCATCAGCGCCGCAACCGTCGGTTTTTTCTGGTGCATGTTCGAGTCGCTCCGTTACACCAGCGCACTGAATACCAGCGTCATTTTTACCCTGGTGCCGGGCATTTCCGGCGTCTACAGCGCTGTTTTTCTGAAGGAACGCTTGGGCCGCGCCCGCCTGGTCGCTCTCCTGCTCGGCATGGTCGGGGCGGTGTGGGTGATTTTTCGCGGCGATATTCACCGGCTCCTTGCCCTTGACGTCAATTACGGCGATCTCATTTTCCTCGGCGGCTGCTTTCTGATGGCCGCCTATACGCCCCTGGTCAAACGGGTGCACCGCCGGGAATCCATGGTGGTCATGACCTTCTGGGTGCTGGCCACCGGCGTCGTCTGGCTGCTTCTTCTTTCCGCCGCCAAGCTTCCGGATGTGTCGTGGCAGGCGGTGGAAGGGCGGGTGTGGGCCGGCATTGTTTATCTTGCCGTCTTTTCCACCATCGTCACCTTTTATCTCACCCATATTTCCACCATCTATCTCGGACCCACCCGCGTCATGGCCTACAGCTATTTTTATCCGGCCTTTGTGCTCGTGCTCAACTGGGCCTTCGGCCATGGCCTGCCGCCGCTGACGATTCTCCCCGGAGTGCTGGTGGTTACCCTGGCCACCATCGTTCTGCAGCGCGGCGCAATGGAGGAGTCGTAATTCATGACGGAAATGGTTGACCTGCGGCATCTGACATCGGCACAGCTGGCCCATTTCATGGGTGAGCTCGATTTTCCGGAGTCGGCCGCTCGCCGGGTTTTTTCCGCCCTGCAGCGAACCGGGGTGACTGATTTTGCGCAGATGACAATGGTCAATAAAGTGATCCGTTCGGCCCTGGCCGAAAAATCGGTGATCAGCAGCCTGGTGCCCCTTGCCCTGGAGCAGTCCGGGGACGGTACGCGCAAATTTGTTTTCCGGCTTGCCGACGGGGCGGTGATCGAAAGCGTGCTGATCCCGGAGAGGAATCGGCATACCCTGTGTATCTCCTCCCAATGCGGCTGCGCCATGGGGTGCGGCTTCTGCCTCACCGGCCGCATGGGCTTTATCCGCAATCTCTCTGCCGCTGAAATTGTCAACCAGGTGCTGGCCGTGATTGCGCAGATGGTGTCTTCCGGCATCAAACGGGCAACTCCCAGGGAATATGTCACCAATCTGGTTTTCATGGGCATGGGGGAACCGCTGGCAAACTATGACAATCTGCTCACCACATTACGGATCCTGATGGATGAGGCGGGACTTGGCTTCAGCGAGCGGCGGGTCACCGTTTCCACGTGCGGTCTCGCCCCCCGCATCAATGATCTCGGCCGGGATGTTCGGGTCAATCTTGCCGTTTCCCTGCATGCCGCGGATGATTATACGCGCAGTCGGCTGATGCCGGTTAACCGGCGTTACGATCTCGACGAACTGCTGGCCGCCTGCCGCTCCTGGTCCCTGTTGAAGAAGCGGGTTGTTCTTTTTGAGTATATCCTGATCCGGGGGATAAATGACGGGGAAAAAGACGCCTTGCTGCTGGCCGAAAAACTCCATGATATCCCCTGCCGGATTAACCTTCTTCCCTACAACGAGTCAGATTCCCTGTCCTACGCCCGACCCGATGATGGGACGGTTCTGCGTTTCAGTCGCATATTGCGCGCCGCCGGTTACACCACGATTGTCAGAAGCAGCCGGGGAGCGGACATCTCCGCCGCCTGCGGCCAGTTGGCCTCCTTGGTCGGCTAGCTGACGCTGCCGGTTGGTTATTTGCCCCAATTGGTTTTCGGGGTATTTGCCGCATCGGCCTTCTTTGTGGGGTGAAATTGTATCTATCTCATTGGTATTTCATAAGAAAGTAAATTTGTGGTGTTGGTTGGTCCGGATGTTGCTGTGTGTTAGAGGCAGACGGTGTCTGATGGCGTACGGCAAGCCGGCCCGTTTTTTACCGGGGAAATCAAAGGAGTCGCAATGTAAAAAAAAGAGGGATGGTCAAAGATTTTCTCCCGGCGCACGAAAAAAATTTTCTCCATTTGGATTCGTTTTGTAACGGCGTAGGTATCCGGTCTGATTTTCGGCGGCAAAGGCCACCCGAAGCAGTGTGGCCCGCCTGAAACCCGAATAGCGAAGGAGGAATCGAGATGTCCATCTGGCGATTTACGATTGACGAGAATCTGGTGAAATACGGGGGCAAACAACGGAAAATGCTTCTGCGTAACGGCTGCAATGAACCCTTCAAGGGCAGATACTGGTGCCCCAAGGCTCAGTGGTTTCAAAAGGAGGCCTGTCCTTTTGTCAACCGCAACGAATGCGAGAATTTCACCTTGATGTGCGGCTCTTTGTGAGGAAAGGTTGCGGCAAAAAAGTATTCCCGCTGAAATACTTCTTGCATAAGTTCCATGAAGGGTTTATAGAATAACAATATTGTTGTGCAGTCCTATAGATGGTTCAAAAAAGTCCAGAAATTGCAGCCGCACAATCCTTATCGGATAAAGTGTGGCTTTTTTTTTGACCGCAAAGGCTGCCGGCCGGACAATGTGCTCCGGTGTATTATTAAATGGTTCAGCAATGAACCGAATGTAATGGAGTAGCTCGAAGTGAAACAAGGTACAGTAAAATGGTTTAATGCGGCCAAGGGTTTTGGTTTTATCGCAGAGGACAACGGCGGTGATGTTTTCGTTCATTTTTCCGCCATCAAGTCCCAAGGTTACAAATCTCTTGATGAAGGCGCACGGGTTTCATTTGAGATCGTTGACGGTCCCAAAGGTCCTGCGGCAAACGATGTTGTTCAGCTGTAAGACCTGTCAGTAAATCCTGATGACTTCGCCCTGCATCCCGCAGGGCTTTTTTTTTCTCCCTGGGTTCCTCCGGCCCGCATTTCCATTTTAAAGAAGATAATAAAACATGACAGCATTTAAAGAGATTGGCGTTTCAGAAGGTATTCTCAAGGCATTGCAGGCACTTGGCTTTGAGCAGCCCACCCCTGTTCAGGAAAAAATCATTCCCCTCATGCTGGAGCAGCGGCGTGATCTCGTCGGACTGGCCCAGACCGGCACGGGAAAAACGGCGGCCTTCGGCATCCCCCTGGTGCAGTTGATCGATACTCGCCTGGGCGAAACCCAGGGGCTGGTGCTTTGCCCCACCCGCGAACTCTGCGTGCAGGTGGCCAGGGATATTGCGGCCTTGGGGCAGTTCCTGCCTCAGTTGCGCGTGTCGGCGGTTTACGGCGGCGCAAATATTGAACAGCAGATCAGGGATCTGCGCCGGGGCGCTCAGCTGATCATCGCCACTCCGGGCCGTTTGCACGATCTGCTGCGCCGAGGCGTCGCCGATCTTTCCCATATTACCACCGTTGTCCTTGACGAGGCGGATGAAATGCTGCAGATGGGATTTCAGGACGAGTTGAACGCGATCCTCGCCCACACGCCGCAAAGCAAGAACACCCTGCTTTTTTCCGCCACCATGTCCAAGGAGGTGGCGACAATCGCTGCAAAATACATGAACAAGCCTTTGGAAATTACCATTGGTCAGCGCAATGTCGGAACGGAGAACGTTCGTCATCTCTATTATATGATTCACGCCAGGGACCGTTTTCTGGCCTTGAAGCGCATCGTTGACGGCAACCCCGGACTTTATTCCATCATCTTCTGCCGGACCCGCGAAGAAACCAAGGATGTTGCCGATAAGCTCATGCAGGAAGGCTACAGTGTCGATGCCCTGCACGGGGATCTGTCCCAGGGCCAGCGTGATCTGGTGATGGGCCGTTTCCGCAGCCGGAATCTGCAGATGCTGGTGGCAACCGATGTGGCGGCCCGCGGACTTGATGTGAACGACCTGACCCATGTCATCAATTATAACCTGCCCGATGATATCGCTTCCTATACCCACCGCAGCGGCCGCACCGGCAGGGCGGGAAAGACGGGAACCTCCATCGCCATCATCCATTTGCGGGAAAAGCATAAGATAAAAGAGATTGAACAGCGTCTGGGGAGAAAGTTCGAGTTGTCCCGTATCCCCACCGGCCATGAAATCTGTCAGAAACAGCTGCTCAGCCTGGTTGATACCCTGCAGAACAGAGATGTCGATCATGCGCAGATTGAGCCTTTTTTTGCCCAGGTTGCCGAAAAGCTGGCTTCGTTTGACCGGGAAGAGCTGATCAAGCGATTCCTGTCCATCGAATTTAACCGGTTTCTTGATTATTACCGTAATGTGCCGGATCTGAACCAACCGGAAGAAAAGCGCCAATCGGGCCGCCAGTCGGACAGGCAATCGGACCGCCAAACGGAACGTCGGCCGCTGTCGGGCAAAAGCAGCCCACGGCAGTTCCAGGGAGAGCAGTTTGCCCGTTTCTATCTCAATGTGGGAAAAAAGGATGGGCTGCTGCCCCAGCGCATTATCGGGGAAATTAATGAAATGAATGGCGGCTCCCGCATCAAGATCGGCAAGATCGAAATAATGAAACATTCCTCCCTGGTGGAGGCGGACAACCGCTTCATCTCCGAGGTGCTCGGTGCCTTCCGCCATCTTGTCATCAACGGCAAGCCCGTTGCCGTTGAGGTGGTGGAGGAAAAGAACGGCGGTGCAAAAAGTGCGGCCGGCAGCCGGCCGGCCAGGGCCGTCAAGGGAAGCAGCGCTCCCAAATATCCCAAGTCGGGAAGCCGCAGGGCGCAACGCTAACGAAACCTGATCATTGGTGAAAAAGGACAGTCCCGCGACTGTCCTTTTTTTTTGCCCTGCCCCCGCCGCGCACGAGCCGGCAAACCCCATGAAAATCATGGTTTTTTTCCGGCAGCTTCCCCGTGTCCCTCTGCCGCGATCACACGACAGTCATTGTGCCTGCTTTGCTCATTGTGTATAGTGACGCTGCCGGTCGCAATACTCCCCAGCAAATACGAAGATACGAGGCCGCCCATGAACGGACTTTCCCCTGAGATAAAACTTGATCATCCCCAGGTAACCAAGGTGCTTTTTTACCCCCGCCGTGAAGGGAAAGGGGAGACTCCGGACGGTTGCCTCGATTTCGATATTCCCGTTGACAACGGCGTCACCATCGGCGCTCGTTTTCATCCAGCCGGAAAAGACGCCCCGAATATCCTGTTTTTCCACGGCAACGGCGAGATTGTCAGTGAATATGACGATATCGGCAGCGGTTTCGTTGCCCACGGCATGAGTTTTCTGGCAATCGACTATCGAGGTTACGGCTGGAGCGGCGGCGAACCGTCAGCCGGGAAGATGATGCGGGACTGTCATGTTGTTTTTGAATACGTGCGGAACTGGCTGGCGGCGGAGGAGCGCAAAGGGTATCTGGTTGTCATGGGGCGTTCGCTGGGCAGCGCCTGCGCCATCGAGCTTGCCGTGACCGAGAGGCAGGCGGTTGCCGGGCTTATCATCGACAGCGGCTTTGGTCATACACTGCCCCTGTTGCGCTGTCTGGGGGTTGATGTCGACGGCCTGGGAATCACGGAGGATGAGTGCTTCAACAACCTGAAGAAGATCACGACATTCATCAAGCCCCTGCTTATCCTCCATGCCCAATTGGATCAAATCATTCCGGTCGGTGATGCCGCGGAACTGCATGCCCGGTGCATGTCCCGCATGGGTGAATTTCAGATTGTGCCGGGCGCTGATCACAACACCATTTTTGAGCAAACCGGCAAACTCTATTTCGAGGTGGTTGGGCGTTTTGTGAAAAAGATCGGCATGCCGGTACGACGGCGGAGAACCGGGCGCGGCAGGGATTAGCCGCTGCCGGGCATACCTCGGTGCAGGCAGTGGCCGTAGTGGATGCGATGGCTGATGAGTTCTTTTTTTATGGCGCGCACCGGCCGCCTGCCGCATATGATCTGCCGGTAGATGCCGGCCCGGTCGATATCGCCGATAAACAGCGCGCCTGTCAGGTAATTGCCGTCAGCGGAAAAAACCAGCTTGCGATATCCCTGTTGTCCCTTGCTGACATGAACTTCGCAGCCGCTGCCCTCGGTATGCACAACTCCCATGGAAACAAAAGGGGTATCCGCCACCTGGGCGGCATTCATTCGTGTCAATGCGCCGTCGTATGCGCTGCGGCGCCCGGCCATGTTGAATCCGGCACAGCGGCCCATGGCAACGGCATTGGTCCACAGGCCGCTGATGATTTTTTCACCACTGTCGGGATTGGTGGTCATCGCCACATCGCCGGCAGCATAAACCCCGGCTGCGCTTGATTGGGTGAAATGGTCGACCACCACTCCCTGTTGCGCCGCAATGTTGCTTGATTCGAGAAATTCCGCATTGGGTCGCACGCCGGTGCCGATGCAGACCATCTGGCAGCATATGTGTTGCCCGTCATCGAGCATGACGCCGTTTACGCCGTCGTCATTTGCCTCGATTCGAGCGATTGTCCGGCCGGTGATGAGACGGATGCCCTTGCCGCGCAGGATGTCATGGAAAAGGGCGGCCCCTTCGGCGTCCATCAACCGGGGCAGCACGGACTTCTCCAGTTCCACCATGGTGATCTCGATTCCCCGCTCAAGCAGGGCAAAGGCGGCCTTGATATTGAGGATGCCCGCGCCCAGCAGCACGGCCTGTCCGGTCCTGGGCAGGTGGTGTGCCATGGCCCGGGCATCGGCCAGGGTTCTGAAGGTGAAAATGCCCTTGCCCGGATCCGCGGCGAGATGGCCGGGCAGTGCCGGGCGGCTGCCGGAGGCGATCAGCAGTTTATCGTAGGAGAGCGCCTCGCCGCCGGCAAGAACCACCCTGTTGGTTTCCGGCTCCACGGCACGTACCTTTTTCCCCAGATAAATAGCCATGCCGCCTGCCCAAAAGGGGCCGCAGCCCTCCATGCGGATCGCTTCCGCCGTTTTCCCGCCGCTGACGATAAACGGAATCATCGGCCGAAAATAGGGAGGGTCCGCCTCGGCGGAGAGCACGGTGATGGACCCGGTCTGATCCGCCTGCCGGATGGCGGACGCAGCGGCAAGGCCGGCGGCACCGGCGCCGATGATCAGGTATTTTTGTTTGTCGCGCCCCATCTCATTCTCCCTGGTTCGAGGCAAGTTCGTGGGCCGCGTGGCGACGAATCAGCTGGGTGAATTCATCCGCGGTGCGGTAAATAAGGGCGTTGGTGGGACAGGCATCGACGCAGGCCGGGATCTCCCGGCCGGGGCAGCGGTCGCAGCGGTAAGCCTTGTGGGTTTCGAGATGGCGATTGATAACGCCGAAAGGACAGACCATGACGCAGGTCCAGCAGCCGATGCATTTTTCCGCATCCGTGACAACCACTCCTTCCGGGGTGCGGCTGATGGCGCCGCTGATACAGGCATGCATGCAGGGCGCATCCTCGCAGTGGCGGCAGAGCACCGGCATGCTTTTGTCCGGGGCCACCCATTCGACAAAAAACCGGCGTCTGGGGGCAGGCTGTTCCAGCATCGCGCTGTACAGGGACTTGCCGGATGAATGTTCCACGGCGCAGGCTGTTTCGCAGCTGTGGCACCCCATGCAGCGGTCCGTTCTGACAAAAATTTCTTTTGGCTGGTTCATAAGAGATCCTCGCTCCAAGCTGATCTGTCAGGAAAGACCGAGCCCGGCACGCCGTTCATTAATGGCTGCCAGCAAACGGTCGGCCGCGGCTTCCGGGTCAAGTTCCACGATGAAATAGCCTCCGGTGAGATCCTTCAGCTTGTCAGTCAGGATTTTCGTCACCAGGGCGCTGCCCAGCACCGGCAGCATGACCCCCACGTGGGTGGGCAGACCGGCGGCTACCGCATAGGTGCCGATGGACACCGCCTTTTCGGAAACCGCTTCCGCGGCGGAGGCCACCACCGGCAGTTTGTCGGTGTCCACCCCGAGGTAGTCGGCCAGGGCCACGCACAGGGCCACGGCCCGGGAGTTGTCGACGCAGGAACCCATGTGCAGCACCGGCGGCAGGGGGCCATTGAGATTGTTGGCCTCGCCGATTGCGGTAAGCACCGCCGCCAGACCGGCGCCGCACAGTTCCCCGACATTGGCCGGATCCATGAAGCCGTGCCGCATCAGGGCGCCGGCGCCGCAGCCGGTGGCAAGCACCAGCACGTTTTCCTTGAGCAGTTTTTTGGCGATGTGCAGGAAATTTTTGTCCTGGGTGACCTTGACATTGTTGCAGCCGACAAAGAGACACACCCCGCGGATGTTGCCGGATTTGATGTTGTCCGCCAGCGGTTTGAGAGGATCCCGGGCGTCCACCTTGCGTAAGGCGCCGACAATGGTTTCCACGGAAAACCCGGCCACCACGGTGGAGCGGACATCCGGAATGTCGACCTGTCGGCCGTCCCGCCGCCGGAAGTGGTCAAGGGCGACATCAATGATTTCCGCCGCCTTTGCCGCGGCCCCCTCATCGGTGAAGGCGATATGGGTGGCGCCGCTGATCTTGGCAATGTCCATGGTGGTTATGACCGGTGTGCCGGTGCATTCGGCGACAGTGACGAGCGAGGGCATGATGCACTGGTAGTCGACAACCACCGCGTCAAGCGCGCCGGTCAACAGGGCCATTTCCTGGCTCACCGAATGGGTGCAGGACGGAATGCCGTGCCGCATCATCACCTCGTTGCCGGTGCAGCAGATGCCCACCAGATTGATGCCGGAGGCGCCCAGTTCCCTGGCCCGGGCCTGTTTTCCTTGCGCCACGCTGACGATCACTTCGGAAAGAATCGGGTTGTGCCCGTGCAAGGCGATGTTGACCGCATCGGCCTTCAGGACGCCCATGTTGGTGCTGGTCACCTGGGGGGCGGGAACGCCGAAGAGGATATCGGCGAGGTCGGTGGCCATGTAGCAGCCGGCCAGATCGGCCACCCCGCAGCGCAGACCGGCCAGCAGCAGGTTGACCGGATCGGCGTCAACCCCGTAGAGGGTGCGGTGCATGATCTCGGAGACCTCATGGTCAATGCCCTGCGGCACGATCCCCAGTCGGCTCAACACCTCCACCCGTCCGGTGGTGACCACGGTGGCCGCCCACATCACCGGTGTTTCTTTTTCATGGAAGTCGGCCAGGGCAGCCCGGGCCAGATCCAGGGCGATCTCATTGTTTTCACGGCCATCCACGGCAATACCCAGACGCCGGGCGACACTTTTTAGTTTTTCCGGCTCCTTGATCGAATAATCAGGGGCCTTGCCCAGCGCCATGTTTTTCAAGGTGTGGGCCAGATGCCTGGCATGACCGGCATGGGCCGCGGTGCCGGCGGCAATGGCCCGGTCCAGCCCACGGGCCACCATGACGTCGGCGTCGGCCCCGCAGATGCCTGTTTTCGGTCCCTCGCCAAAGGGGTCGATACGGCAGGGCCCCTGCAGGCAGTGGCGGCAGCAGAGGCCCGTGTCGCCGAAGCCGCACTGCGGGGTCATGGCCTGATAGCGGTCCCAGACCGTAATCACGCCGAGATCCCTGGCCTTGTCTATCATCTGCCGGACGGCAGGGTCCGAGCTGAGCATGTCACTGTCACTTGTTGCCGCCATGGTCTCCTCCGTGGTTAATTGTCCTCTTCTTCGTATTCATAGGGCATCATATCATTTGCCAGCTCGAGAAAAACACCAAGCGATTCGCATAAATTCTTAATGATCTGGCTGTATTGCAGTTTTTCTTCGACTTTTTTGGTCTTTGCCATGGCAGTGAAGGCGGATTCCAGTTCCTTGGCGATGCCGTTCATGATCTTTTCCGGGTCCATGTGTGCTCCTTTTTTTGTTATTTTATTTGTTATTGTGCCGGGTTGTTGTTGCTGTTCCGTTCTGTTTTTCTGGTTCATCTCCTGCGGGCGCAAAGCGGCGGCAAAGAAACTCTGCCGCGGGTGCATTGCTGCCGTCCTGTCTGATAAACCGTATTTCGTCGCCGTTGATCCTGCCGTGAAAGCTTTCCCGCATCTGCACCCATTTCCATGGTTCGCTGCTCGGCAGCCGCCAGTTGCAGGAAAAAGAAATTTCCTTGCCGTTGATCCTGCCGTCAACGACGGCGGCGGGTTTGTCGTGATTTTTGCATATCCCTGAATCTTCATGGCCGAGACAGGAGGGCACCAGGCGCCGGGCCGTTCCGTAGAGGATGTCCCGGTCGGCTTTCAGGGAAAAGATGTATTGAAAGTCGGCCTTGATGACGGGATCCGTGAGAAAGTCGGATCGCCAGTCGCCGCTGACATTTGCCTGATAAAAAGCGGGGATGACATGGATCAGTTTTTTGAGGGCGTCGGTGAAGCCGGCGAGGGCAATCACCACCAGCCCGACCATGATGAGAACGGCGGTGACGGGGTTGTTTTTCAGGCGCGAAGTCAGTCGGTCAACGAGGGTGGGTGAGTGTTCCAACATCTTCTCCTGTGTGCTGATGGGGGTGCGATCAGCCCACTGTCTGCTTGAAATGCCGGGAAATTCGCGGCAGCAGGATGGCCCGGCGAAATCCACCGGTTTCATGCACCTGCTATAACATGAACAAAAAAGCTCATGCAATCAAAAAAGAGACGCCGGGTTTCGGCCGGGTATCTCCTTGTTTCCAGCCGCGCAATTTTTTTGTTTGATTATTTTATCGGGCGGAAAAATGCCATTTTGTCAAATCTTGTGATAAGATTTGATACGCGCGCAATGATCACCGACGTCAGGCTCCGTTTCTTTCCGGCTGGGCCGCTGGTGACGCCTTCCATAATCCCTTTTGGGAATGTTCCGCAGGAGAAAGGTGGACATGAAATTTTTCATTTCCGGATCAATAAGCAAAAAACTGGCCTTGCTGGTCATGCTTTCGCTTTTGCCCGCCCTGGGTATCTTCCTTTATTCCGGGATGGAGCAGCGGCGTCATTCCATTGAAGGCGCCAAGCATGACGTCTTGCTGCTGGCCCACTCCATGGCGGAAGTTCAGAAGGGGATTGCCGGTTCCGCAAGGCAGCTTCTTTCCACCTTGTCCCAGATGCCGCCGGTGCAGGACATGGACTCCCGGGCCGGCAGCGAACTTTTCCGGTCAATGGTTGCGCAGAATGCCGATTATCTCGGCATTACCCTGACAGACACCGCCGGCAAGGTGGTGGCCTCGAACCGGCTTGCCGCCGGCATGGACATGTCGGATCGCAAACATATCCGTGACTCCCTGGCGACAAGGGGTTTTGTCGCGGGGGAATATTTCGTGGCAAGGGGCGGGGCGCAGGAACCATCTTTTTCGTTTTCCTCTCCGGTGCTTGATACGGAAAACCGGCTCATGGGGAGTTTGTCCGTGGTTATCGGGCTTGAGCGCTTTGCCGATTTCTTTGACGTGTCAAGTCTGCCGGCGAAATCATTTTTAGCCGTAACCGACCACCAGGGAATCAGGCTCTTTTACTACCCTCCGAAAAAGGACACCAATCCCCTCGGCAAACCGATTCTGACCCGGAACTGGGAGCTGGTTCGGCAGGAACGGGAGCCCGGCATATTCATCCAGCAGGCCTCGGACGGGATCCGCCGGATAATTGCCTATGAACAGGTTTCCCTGCAGCCGGGAGATGCCCCGTATATCTGGGTGTGGGCAGGAATCCCGGAATCCGCGGTGCTTGCGCCGGCCAATGCGGTTCTGCTCAGGAATCTGTTGCTTATGGCTCTGGTTATGGCGATCGTGCTTGCCGTTTCCTGGACGCTGGGCAGAAACACATTGATTTTCCCCATAAAACGCCTTGTGAACACGACGGAAAATTTTGCCATGGGAAATCTCGATGCCCGCAGCGGTCTGAGCGACAAAGGTGACGAACTTGGCGCCCTGGCCAGGGCCTTTGATGATATGGCCGATACACTGGCCGCAAGTCAGGCGCTGCTGCGTGAAAGGGAGGAACACCTGGAAGAGGCGCAACGCATTGCCCATATCGGCAGCTGGGAATGGTGCCCGGCAGCGGAGCGACCGACCTGTTCGAAGGAGCTGTGCCGTCTGCTGGGAGTCGATCCGCAGGAGCCGTTTCCCCTGCTGGGCGAGCTGGAAAAGATCTTGTCTCCCGACGACGCCGGGAAGGTGCGTGTTGCCATGGAAACGGCGATGAGCACGGGCGAGCCCTATGAGGTCGAATTGGAAAAAAAACAGGAGGACGGCACGAACAGATGGCTGCTGGCCCGGGGTGAAGTGCTGCGGGATGAAAAAGGTACTATTGCCGGACTTCGCGGAACCCTGCTTGATGTAACCGAACGACGGCTGGCCGAAAAAGAGCGGGAAAAGCTGCAGATTCAACTGAGCCAGGCGCAGAAGTTGGAATCCATCGGCCGACTGGCGGGAGGCGTGGCCCATGATTTCAACAACATGCTCGCCGTGATTCTCGGCCATGCCGAAATGATGCTGCTGAAGCTCTCCCCCGCCGATCCGCTCCATGCCGAGCTGCAGATGATCGCCAAGGCGGCCGGTCGTTCGGCGGATCTGACGAAACAACTGCTGGCCTTTGCCCGCAAGCAGATCGTCGAGCCGAAGGTTCTGGATCTTAATGAAACCGTGGAGGCCATCCTCAAGATGCTGCGCCGGCTGATCGGCGAGAACATTGAGCTCACCTGGCATCCTGCCGCGAATCCGTGGCCGATTAAAATTGACCCGTCCCAGGTCGATCAGGTTCTGGCGAACATCTGTGTCAATGCCAGGGATGCTATCGGTGAAACAGGCGGGATTATCATAGAAACGGAAAACGTCGTTATTGATCAGTCATTTTGTGAAATGCAACCGGATTGTGTTCCCGGAGAATACGTCATGCTCGCCGTGCGCGACAATGGATGCGGCATGGACCGCGAGACGCTGGACAATATCTTCGAGCCCTTCTTCACCACCAAGGAGTTTGGCAAGGGCACAGGCTTGGGCCTGGCCACGGCCTACGGTATCATCAGGCAAAACAAAGGATTTGTTCGAGTGGAAAGCGAGGTCGGCAAGGGAACGATGTTCCGGGTTTATCTGCCGCGCTTCGCCGGTGCGATGGTGCTGCCCGATATTTTGCCGATACCGGACGCACCCCGGGGAAAGGGGGAATCGGTGCTGCTGGTCGAAGACGAGCCCTCGGTGATGGAATTCTGCCGGCGACTGCTGACAAGTCTCGGCTACACCGTGCTGAGCGCGGCGACACCCGGGGATGCCATGCGACTGGCTGCGGAACATGCGGACTCCATTCACCTGCTGATCACCGATGTCATCATGCCGGAAATGAACGGGCAGGACCTGGCCAAACGGCTGCAGGCCCTTGTTCCTGGTATGAAATGTCTGTTCATGTCCGGCTACACCGCCGACTTCATCGCCCACCAGGGTGTTCTCGACGAAGGCGTCCGGTTTATCCAGAAGCCTTTCACCACAAATGAATTGGCCCAGCAGGTTCGTCACGCACTGGATTAAAAGTCAGACAAAATTCCCGAAATCAGATCCGGTCTTGGGAAACAAGAGACTGTTTTTTTAACGCCTTTTTCTTTCTTTAATACATACCCCGTTGATATGTGACCAAATTTGGTTTTAATATAGTCTCACACCCTTTACATGGAGGCGACTCATGAGATTATCTGACCAAATTAAGCCAATCAGCTATTTGAAGGCACATGCGGCTGAGATCATACGAAATTTTGATGATAATGGGGATCCGCTTATCATTACCCAAAACGGAGAAGCGAAGGTCATTATCCAGGGGATCAAGAGTTACGAGGAAACCCAGGAAACCATGGCTTTGCTTAAGATTCTTGCCCTTGGGAGTCGTCAGATTGAAGAAGGCAAAGTCGTTTCCGCAACTGAAGCAATAAACCGTCTTCGTGAAAAAAAGGAATCGATCTCGTGAGTTTCACAGTTCTGCTCACTGAAGACGCTGCCGCTGACCTTAAAGACGTTTACACATACATATCAGAACACGACTCGGCAAACAATGCGGAGCATGTGCTTGATGAGTTCGAGAAAAAATTTGTCAGCTTGAGCGAATTGCCGGAGCGGGGAGTGTACCCAAAAGAACTTCTGGCTTTGGGAATTCGTGATTATCGGGAGATTTTCTTTAAGCCTTATCGCATCATCTGTCGGATTGTCAAAGCAAATGTCTCTATCTACCTCATTGCTGATGGTCGCCGTGATATGCAAACGCTCCTCCAGCGCAGGTTGCTGGGGGGGCTGTAAAGAGGTCGTCAATCCCAGACAATTTCACATCCCGGTGGGATTGGGTTTCAAAAGATTTCCACCGGCGGTTGCAAGTTTGGTCAGTCAAATAATGAAAACTTGAGATTACATGATTCCGAAGCCGATGTGTATCAAGAAATAGCAGTATGGGGATTCTCGAAAGAGTATAAAACACTGGACGTCTAACAATTTCCCACCATCAGAAAAGTCAACCTGTCCTTTTCATGAAAAGTGAGGATAATTCCAAGCAGAGGAGTCAATTGGGGACGTCCATAGTGCGGCCGGGCAAGGTTGCATATTCCAGCGGGTGCGAAGTCCGCTCCGGAAGGGCGAGCCACCCACCGGGTAGCGAGTCCTTTGGACTGTGGCGGGGGTAACCCCGGCGGTAGAGGAGAGGTGGCCCGGCAAAGAGGTTGCCGTTCATGTCGTAAACATAGCGGGCGTTAAATAAATCCGTCCCCTTTGTTCTTCCTTTATTCCCTTTGTTCCGTCCCTTTGTTCCGTCCCTTTGTTCCTGTCCCCTTTGTTCCTATTAAAAAAAAAGGACTTTGTTGTCCCCCAAACTGAGAGTTTCATATAAAAGTTAAAGGTGTTATCCGATCAAAATGTACCGCCGCTTCAAGTACTTTAGGCTCTTTTCTCGAAGCGCAATTCCGGTGTCAAAGTAAAATCCGCCGGGATCAGGTTGCCTGACCTTATGGAAGTTTTTCCAAGGCTTTTTTTAATGGGCAGCCGCTGGGCGTCTCAAGGCCTTCTCTATATGCCTGAAGCAATTCGACTGACCGGCTTGCCAGCATTCTTCTGATTTCCCTGCGTTTTCCTTTTATCCTGGGAATCCTCATGGACTCATACGCCGTTGTTTGATGCCTCATCCAGGCTGTCACCGCTTTTTCCGCGCGCTCCGCAACAGGGATCATGGCCGTTCGGGCCACCGTTCCGCTGCCGACCGGGGTCGCATGAAGGGTAATCGCCGCGGCCATCTTCTTTTCCAAATCGCGGTATCGCGGGGCAAAGGCGAGGAAGGCGCGAACTTGCCGGCAAAAATCCATTTCGTATTCGGCCTGTTTTTTTTCCCTGCGCAGGCGTCCGCTTTCAAGTTTCTTTTTGTACGTTTCCGTGGAGCGAAGGGCCGCAACCTCGTGCCTGGCCGCCGCAATCGTTGTCGCCGGCGCCCAGATGCCCATGGAAATGATGCGCCGCCCCATTTTGCGGTGTACTCGTCGGAAAAGGCCTTTGGCCGTGACTTTTTTCGTGACGGCGGCATCGCCGGCCGGAAGGAACTCCCATCCTTCGGGGACAGGCAATGTTTCGGCCGTTTCATCGCTGACGGCAGCGGGTACCCCCGGTTGTACGCTGTTATTTTTCTGTTTCATATTCCGTTTCTTTTTTGTTTTTTTCCTCGCGTTGATCCCGGAAGAAATAGGTCATCAGATTGAAGGTGGCCCCGGCAATGGGCTTGATGTGGCTGACCCGGAAAATAAGGTCACGGCTGCGGACGCTTTCCACCTCGCGCACTTCATGGAATTTTTTGAGGAGTCGGCCGGCCGTGATCAGGCGGAGAAGGCCGGAAAGAACGAAGATAACCACCAGTGAATGGGGCAGGGTGACCGGGCCGATTTTTACTGCTTCCGGCAGGTGCCCGGCGGTAAAGCCGCCGGCCAGGGAGCCGAGCAGGACACAGACGCTGTTGATAACCCCGCGATATGCCACGCAACGGGCCCGTTTCGGGGGGGAACAGGCATCATAGATGAAATTGGCCGAGGCCAGATTGAAGCCGGCCCAGACAAAACCCGCCAGGATCTGAATGGCGCAGAGGTAAATGAGATTGCTGGAAAAAAGCCAGCAGATGGGCGCAATGCCTATCCCCCAGCTGCAGATGTTGAGGATCTTCTTGTTGCCGAAACGGTCGCTGATATCGCCCCAGTAACGAAAGGTGAGGAACTGGCACATGGTGGCCACGGCGGAAACCGAGGTGAACTGCAGGTAGCTCAGTTTGAGATCCCGCAGCATGTACAGGGCGAAATAAGGCGAGGCGAAAGAAACGCAGAAGTTCATAACGGCAAAAAAGAAGACGAATTTGGCGAAATTGGATTTCGGCGCGCGTTGCAGAAACTGCCAGAAGGAAAAGGCGTGTTCCGGTTCCATGCGGTGGGGCGGATCGTTGTAATGGCGTATCCAGCGGGCTGAATTGATCCGGGCCGCCATGGCCGTCAGGAAAATAAGCAGGAAACCGACGGCGGCCCAGCCGGAATTTTTGAAAAGATGGAGAATGCCTCCCGCGGCCAGCAGACTGAGAAAGCTGCTCAGGCCGGTGAGACGATTGCGCTGGCCGAAAAAACGACCGCGGATGGAAATGGGCACCAGATCCCCCACCAGGCTGCTCCACACGGGATAGATGAAACCTGATGCCACGTGGTTCATGGTTGTCAGGCAGATGAGCATGGTCACCAGCACGGGCGCGGGCAGGGGCAGAAAGGGCAGAAGGGCCATGGGCAGCCAGAGCGCGGCCTGGATTGAAACCCAAAGGAAAATGGCCTTTCTCCGGCTGTGGAAACGGTCCATGGTCAGGGCGCTGATCCACTGGGCGGCGGCTTCGAAAACCAGGGGGAGGGTGGCCAGCAGGCCGATCTGCAGGGTTGATGCCTGCAGGAAGATGCCGAAGGGACCGATGTAGGTTTCACCCGCGCCGAGCATAACGGCATGGGAAACGCCGTCACGCATCGGGGCTTTGGGCATGTCCCGATCCGTTGTGACGGTTTTTTGTTCAGCGGGGGAGGGGGCTGCTGCGGTGCTGTTCATTGGGGACCCTTGCTCGTGGCGGCATGAATAATCTGCCCATTGTGTGCCCGGAAAGCCTTTTTGATTCGCAAAATCATCCTTGTATTCGCGAGGTGGGCGCAATGTTTCCCGAGCAAATCGGGACATTTATTCTGGGCATCGGAACACCTGCTTTATCAATGCAAGTCAGGCGGATATTGAAATCATGAAATTTAAGCTGTATCATTAAATTCTCCGGACGTGAGCATATACTTGCCATTGTCTCGATAACATAGCACAACCTCTTGTTTTTTCGTAGTGAGAATAAATTTTCACAGGGAGTTTTGTATGGAGTTTTTTGGGGGAAATCGCTTTCCGGTTCAGCATGCCGGAATCTTGGACGAGCCGCATGTCGCATCCCGCATCGCCGGATCGGCATGGAAAGCTCCGGCCGCCCCTTGAGCCAAAGGGGAGGCTCCAGTGGCATGAGGCAAAAAAGAATATTTTCAATCAGGAGGTGACCTTGTCATGGGATATGTGGAAGCGGTTTGTACCAGTGAAAAAAAAGGTGTTGTCAAGCGCCGGCGGGCAGAAGTAACACTGCAGGCCGATTGGGGGATTGAAAACGATGCCCATGCCGGCAAATGGCACCGCCAGGTGTCCCTGCTGGCCGGCGAGAGCATCGATGCGGTGAAGAAGCGGCTGCCGACCCTGAAAAACGGCGCCTTTGCGGAAAATATCATCACTCGCGGCATCAACCTCGCCGCCTTGAAAATCGGTGATCGCCTGCAGATCGGCGACAGTGTGATTGTTGAAATCACCCAGATCGGCAAAGAGTGTCATAACAGCGGCTGCGCCATCAAAAAGCTCACCGGTGATTGCATCATGCCCCGTGAAGGACTTTTCAGCAGGGTGATCACGGGCGGGACAATCAAAGCGTCAGACCCCATCGTGCCCTTGGAATAGGGCCTGCCCTGTCCTCCTTGTTTTCAGAGGGAACCTTATGCTCGAACACAAGAAACAATTGTCCTTTCTCGACCGCTTTCTCACCCTGTGGATCTTCCTCGCCATGTTCATCGGCGTTATGGGCGGCTATTTCTTTCCGGGGACAAAGGATGTCATCAATTCCTTTCAGGTCGGCACCACCAACATTCCCATTGCCGTCGGCCTCATCCTGATGATGTATCCGCCGCTCGCCAAGGTGCGTTACGAGAAATTGCATGAAGTCTTCCGCAACGTCAAGGTGCTCGCCCTTTCCCTGGTGCAGAACTGGATCATCGGCCCGGTGCTGATGTTCGGGCTGGCCGTGGCCTTTCTTTCCGGACACAACGAATACATGGTGGGGCTGATTCTCATCGGTCTGGCCCGCTGCATCGCCATGGTCATTGTCTGGAACGACCTGGCCGAGGGCGACACCGAGTATTGTGCCGGCCTGGTGGCCTTCAATTCGATTTTTCAGGTGCTGTTTTTTTCGGTGTACGCCTGGTTCTTTATTACCGTTGTGCCGGGCCGGCTGGGGATGGAGGGCGCGGTGGTCGACATCTCCATGGGGCAGATCGCTGAATCGGTGTTTATCTATCTCGGTATTCCCTTCATCGCCGGCATGCTCACCCGCTTCATCGGCCTGAGGATCAAGGGCGAGGCGTGGTACCAGGAAAAACTCATTCCCCGACTCAGCCCGCTGACCCTTCTCTTCCTGCTTTTCACCATCATGGTCATGTTTTCCCTGAAAGGCGAGTATATCGTCCAGCTGCCCCTTGACGTGGTGCGCATTGCCATTCCGCTTTCGATCTATTTTCTCGTCATGTTCCTGGTTTCATTTTTCATGTCAAAAAAGGTCGGCGCCACCTATGAACAGGCCACCACTCTTTCCTTCACCGCCGCCTCCAACAACTTTGAACTGGCCATTGCCGTGGCCATCGCCGTGTTCGGCATTGATTCCGGCCAGGCCTTTGCCGCGGTGATCGGTCCCCTGGTCGAGGTGCCGGTGCTGATTGCCCTGGTCAATGTCGCCTTTTGGCTCAAGAAAAAATATTTTCCGTTTGCCAAGGAGACGCCAAGAGGCGTCTGTCATGTCGCTTGCGAACCATGAGCAGCTGAAAAAAGAAAACATTTTCTTTCGCAATCGCTGAGGGAGGCTAAAATGGCTGCGTCGGATCTTCGGTCGAAAAAGAGAAAGCGAAAAACGTCTCTCCCCCTGTCACCAGAGGACAATGACCTTTTTGCCGTCCTGCATCGCGGCCCGCACCTTTTCCATATGGCGCAGGGCGGCAATCTCTCTTTCTATATCGCTGAGGCGCACGGCAAGGGTTTCGGCAAGGCCGGCAGGGGAGATGCCGCCGCTTTGCCTGATCTGCCGGAGAATTTGCGCCTGGAGTCCCGAGTGTTCAGTGGTCTCGCCGATATCCCTGGACATGGTGGCGCTGCGCACGGCCCAGGGGTCGCATGTTTTGGCGGGTGACAAGGCATCCATGTAACAGTCTTCGCAGAGAAGCTGCCCGTGCCAGTTTCTTTCTTCTCCGTCGGGGATTTCCTCCCGGCAGTTTTCTCGTGCGCACTTCATGAGCCGTTTTCCTCCTTTATCTGTTTTCTGGCGGTCAAGAGAAAGACGGGATAGGAACGTTTTCTTCCCTGCCCGTCTTCCTTGGTGATGATGTGGGCGGCGGTAACAGCTGTTTCGGAAAAGCCGCACTCCGTTGCCAGCCGGGCGAGTTTCTGCGGGTCGAAGCCGAGATGTTCCACCCCGGCCATGTCGCCATGGAATGAGCCGTCTTCTTCGGCCAGGTCGGCGATGGCGATAGAGCCGCCCGGGTGCAGCAGGCTGTAGCAGGCACTGAGAATGGCGGCGGTATCCTTGATGTGATGCAGGGTCATGCTGCTGTAGATGAGATGAAATTTTCCGCTGCCGAGACGGGAAAGATCACCGCTCGGATCAAGCAGCAGAGGCGTCGTGTTCTCCACCCCCAGGTCGGATATCTTTTCCTTGAGCACGTCAAGCATGCCGGACGAGGTGTCGGCGGCAACGATGCTGTTGAGGTCATGGCACAGGGAAATGGTCACAAGCCCGGTGCCGCAGCCGATCTCCAGGGCATCCATGGTGCGCTTGAGCGGCACGGCCTGGCCGATGGCCCGGACGACCTGTCCGGCAAGCTGCAAACGCAGAGTTTTGTTGTCCCAGTTTGCCGCGGCCTTGTCAAAAAGTTCTTTGGTCACGTTGTCTCCTTTGCTGAAATTTTTCATACCGTTACCTGCTGGGACAAACATAGCCATTCTTTTGCCGCGGCACAAGTCCATAAAAAAACCACCCTGTTCCGGGGAACAGGGTGGTCACATGAAAAAAAGAAGCGATGAAATGAAAAAAGTGTCCAGGCGGATTGTTCCGCCCGGACCGGGGAAGATGAAAAAAATTACCGACAGGCTTTGTTTTTGACGCAACCCGGATCGGCGCAGTCAGTCAGGCTGTCGCCGTCGTTGTCGAAACCATCCGAGCAGGTCTTTAACAGACCTTCCGGTCCGCAGACGGAGATGCCGGCGCAATCGGGATCAGCGCAATCAGCCAGGCTGTCGCCGTCGTTATCCATGCCGTCGGTGCAGAGGGTTTCCGGTTCGGCCGGAGGAGGAGTTGACCCGTCGTCGACAACCGGGGTGTAGCGGATGGTGAAATTGCCCGGGGTTGGCCAGTTGGTCGTGTCACCCACGGAGATCCAGAAGTTGAGACCCAGGTTGGCCAGATCTTCTATGTAATCCATGTAGTAGGGTGAAGGGTTGCCGGAGGCGACTGCTTCGGTGATGCTGGTGTAAACGCCGTTCGGGTCAAGGTCGGCCAGATCGATCAGATTCGGGGTGCCGTCGGAGGGATAGGGGATGCCGTTGGCGTCGAGTCCGGCTTCTGCCCTGTAAGTAGCCCAGACGCCGTTGCAGGTCAGCCCGGTGATGTCGTCGCCGCTGTGGGTGCCGGATTTGGTGATATCAGCGGCGTCGGCGCAGTTGGCCATCAGGACGTTGTCGGTGTTGATGTCGCCGTCGTTGTCCCAGAAAATGCCGATGGGTACGGCGGAGCTGTTCAACCACTGGCCGAAGATGCCGGAGTAGGTGGCGGTGATGCCGTCACTGGTGATGGTGTCTTCGGTGGCGATCATGCCGAAACCCATGCGCTCGGTCGGGTTGAAATAACCGGTTTCCTCATGGTACTGGTCAGCCGGCCCGGCCAGACCCTGGGCGAAATAGGCGGAAAAGATATCGGGCATGGTCTGGTAGGTGGTGACCGGCGCTGTCCAGACATTGCCGCTCAAGTCGGAGAAGCCCAGGCCGTCGGCGGAGGTGGAAGGAACAAACACACCGTTCACGGTAAAACCCAGTTCGATGGTGAAGCCGCCCCAGCGGGCGTCGGTGCCGTTGGTCAGTTTCTGCAGGCTTCTGTAAACATTCATCATGCCGTCGCTGACATTGAAGGAGACGTCAACCGGGCCGTTGGCGGTGTTTTTTACCTTGAAGCGTTTGCTGGACTGGAGCGGGTCGCTGCACTGTTTGTCGGTCATGTCGTATGGGTTGTAGCCGGTGGTCATCAGGCAGTTGGTTCCATCAACATCGTCGCCGTTGACGACTTTCAGGCCGGGGGCCTGGACATCGGTTTCCTTCCAGGAGATGACGCCGTTGCTTGTCGTTTTGCTCGCATCGGTAAAGATGGTGCTGTAATAGGTGACATATTCAGTATAGGGGCCGGGGGCAGTAACAACGTTGGTGGTATCCCAGCCGCTGATGACACCGGCATTGACGGTGGCGGCCGCGGCAAACGTGCCCATGACGGTGAAAAGAAGTGCGGCTGATTTTTTCAAAACCTTTTTCATTTTTTCCTCCTGATGGAATGAATGTCATTTCGTATGGTTCAATAATGATTGATCGGAAATTGCGCAATTTCTTTCAATTCACAAGCTGCAGGCCACTAAAGCAGGAAAAATGCCCTACTTTGTGGATGCGACAAAATGCCGCACCTACAAAGTAGGTATCATTTTGAAATGATTCGGAAAGTTAATTTTGCCACCGCGTGGCACAGGGGAAGTGTCCATCTGTCTCCGACCAGAAACTGGTTAATCAATTGGGTAATGGTGCCCAGAATCTGATCTTTTCCCTGGATGATGGCAACGGGGGGGGGAGGTAACTGCTTGGTGGTGCTATACATTGTGGTGGTCCACTGTTGGGTGTGATTGCCCAACAGTGGGGAGTTTCGATGATGCGGCGCCGGTGGTGGGAAGAAACGGTGGTCGTGACTTATTTGGACTCATTTTCGGCAGCTTTGCGCTGCTGGAGCAGATCATCGGCAATGTCCCGGCCCCGGACCTTGTCAAGGGCCAGTTCCAGCATGACGCCTTTGTCGATATAACCATTGGCCGGGTCTTTGTAGAGGTGGTCCATCGTGATGATCACATCGATCAGCATGTCTTTGCCGAGTCGTCTGTCCGCAAAGATCATGGACGCCATTTTGAAGGCCTTTTCCTTGTCCGCCTCGGTTGCGGTGGGCATGAACTGTTTGGTGGCGTTCATCACCCCCATGGTATAACCGGCCTGGTAGCCTTCCATATACTGGGTTTTTTCCGGGATGGGGGCCTTGGTCCACTGCTCGCCGAAGTTGAATTTTTCCTCGGCGCCGGCAGTGGAGACGCTCAGCAGCAAAAGGACAAGGCACGACAGATACAATGTTTTCATAGGGCTCCTTGGGGGATGCAAGAGTGAAAAAGTATGAATCCTGATTTCTTTTCAATTTATAGCACATCTTATCCGGGGACGCCAATGAAGCTTGATTGGGCCGCAGACGCATTTTCCTTTCTTCCTCCTTGACGGGTACCATGGGATGCAGTAGAGAAAAATGAGGCGCGGTTCAGATTTTCCAGTTATTGCTGAAATCACGGTGATGTGCCGATCATCCCCTGATGAAGAACGGGTATGCGGGAAAAAAACGCGCGTAAGATAATAAGTGACGGATTCAATCAAACAGGAGTGCAGCATGAGCAGTTTGCCGGAATGTCCTCAATGCGGTTCGCAATACACATATGAAGAAGGAACATTGTTTATCTGCCCGGAATGCGGGCATGAATGGGCAAAAGATGCAAAGGCGGACGACAGTGGTGACAAGCGAGTCGTGCGTGACGCCCACGGCAATGTCCTGCGGGACGGTGATACCGTGACCGTGATCAAGGGCCTGAAGGTAAAGGGCTCTTCCTCGGCGCTTAAAGTCGGCACCAAGGTGAAGAACATCCGTCTGATCGGCGGCGATCATGAAATTGACTGCAGGATTGATGGATTCGGCGCAATGCAGCTGAAGTCGGAATTCGTCAAGAAGGCATAGGGGGAAGGCGCCGATTTGAACGGCAACCTGGATTTTGCCGCCGGGGAAAATGTGCAACCTTGAAAGGGAGGCTGGAATGGACAAAAAGAGAATCTATGTAAGCGACGTGCATATGGGGGCGGCAAAGCGCCCTGGTTGCGACTATGACTATAATTGGCTCGGTCGGGCGGCGGCCGAGAACTTCGCGCACTTTCTCGATTATCTCAATACCCAGGATGATGTCGGGGAGATCGTCCTTCTCGGTGATACCCTGGATAATTGGGTCTGTCCGATCGACCTGGTGCCCCCGACCTTTGATGAAATCCTTGCCCACAATCAAACGATCGTCTGCAGCCTGAATGCCCTTGCCGGGAAAAAGAAAGTTGTCTGTATGCCGGGCAACCACGATATGCAGGTGTCGGAGGAGGTGCTTAAAAAGCATGTCCCGCAACTGATCTATGGCGGCAGCGCTTACAATAAAAGCAGCTACCGGACGGGCCGTTTGCTGGCGGAGCACGGCAGTTCGTACGCGATGTTTAACGCCCCGGATCCGATTAACGATCCCCGGAGCCGGTTGCCGCTCGGCTACTTTATTTCGCGCGTGGCCGCGACCAAAGCCGCGCGAACAGGAAATGCGAAACGACACTTCTGGACTTTTATCGACGACATGCTTGAACTGCTCGGCCCGCAAAAACTTCCCCAGTCGGTTTTTGAAGCTGTTTTGGAAGAGGCAAACATCAGAGACGACGCAAAGATCATTCTCGGCACCGAGGACCAAACGCCCGAAGGGACACTGATCACCATAACCGTTCAAGCCGTAAAGGAAAGATATGCCGACCTCTACCGGCAATGGGAGTCGCATTACGGCAAGGGGCTGGCCTTTAAGGCGGTCATGGCGGAAATAGGATATCTCGGCGACCTTGCTGATTATCTCAGCAAAAAAGGGGACACCAATATCATCATATTCGGCCATTCGCACGATAGTGAACTGGACAAGGATTCCTGGTTCGTCGATGACCGGATCTATGCCAACTGCGGGGCATGGTGCGATGAAAAGAAACCGTGTTCCTTCATCGAAACGCAAAAAGATGAAACAGGCCGGGAATATCACGTCAGATTGATGAAATGGGAGAAAAACAGCGTGAAAATGATCAAGCAGGAGTGCGTCGAGATATAACGACTTGCAGCGGCGGGCCTGCATGCCGCAATCCCGGCCTGCGAACGTTGTTTTTTTCTTTTGCTTTTTTTGCCGCAATCAGCCAAGGCGGCCGGCATTTCCGCTTGCAGCGGATTTGCCCAGGTAATAGCGGTAGTCGCCTTCGTAGATTCGCATCTCGCCGTGGTCGATTTCAAAAACCCGGGTGACCAGGGAGCGGAGAAAGTGGCGGTCATGGCTGACCAGCACCACGGTGCCGCTGTATTTCGTCAGCGCCTGAAGCAGGGTTTCCCGGGACTGGATGTCGAGATGGTTGGTGGGCTCGTCCAGGATGAGCAGGTTGTGGGGCCGGGCCAGCAGGGTGGCCAGCACCACCCGGCTCTTTTCGCCGCCGGAAAGATGACTGATGCGCTTGTCGACGTCCTCGCCCTGGAAAAGAAAAGCGGCGCAGAGGTTGCGGATGACGCCGATGGTGGCCTGGGGGATGGCGTCCTGCACCGTTTCAAAGACGGTGCGGGCCGGATCGAGCAGTTCCATGGAGTGCTGGCTGAAGTAGCCGATGCCGACATTGGCCCCCACCCTGACCGTGCCGGATGATGGGTCGGTCCGGCCGGCCAGCACCTTGAGAAAGGTCGATTTTCCCGCGCCGTTCACCCCCACCACCGCGATCTTTTCCCGCCGGCGGATCATGCCGGAAATGCCGCCGAAGACTGATTTTCTTCCGCCGTCCGGCAGCTCCCAGAACTTGCTCAGGTTGTCCAGGCAGAGAACATCGTCACCGCTGCGCGGCGGTTCGGCAAATTCAAAGGAAATCACCCTTTGTTCCGGGGGCAGTTCGATGCGTTCGATCTTGTCGATTTTTTTTACCCGGGACTGCACCTGGGCGGAGTGCGAGGGCCGGGCGGCAAAGCGGGCGATGAACTCCTCCTCCTTGGCCAGCATCTCCTGTTGCCTGCGGTAGCTGGCCAGCAGCTGTTCGCGGCGGATTTCCCGTTCCTGCAGGTAAAAGTCATAGTTGCCGCCGTAGGTGGTCACCGTGCGGTTGGCCACCTCGATGATGCGGGAGACGATGCGGTTCATGAAATCCCGGTCATGGCTGGTCATCAGCACGGCGCCCTTGAATTCAGTGGTCAGCCATTCCTCCAGCCAGATGATGGATTCGACATCAAGGTGGTTGGTGGGTTCGTCAAGCAGCAGGAAATCGGGATTAATGGTCAGGATCTTGGCCAGTTCGATGCGCATCTTCCAACCGCCGGAAAAGGATTCCACCGGCCGGTGGAAGTCGTCCGGACCGATGCCGAGTCCGGTGAGCACCGCCTGGCTGCGAACATCGAGATCGTAACCGCCCCGGTGCTCGAACTGCTCCACCGCATTGCCGTACCGTTCGAGCAGGGCCGTCATTTCGTCGTCCGACATGGGGAGGCTCATCGCGGCCTCCATTTGCCGCATCTCTTCCCCGAGCCGCACCACTTCGCTTGAAGCGGACATGACTTCCTCCAGGGCGGAACAGCCGGCCATCTCGCCGACATCCTGGGAAAAATAACCGATGACGATGTTTTTGGGACAGGAAACGTCTCCCTTGTCAGGCTCCTCTTCGCCGGTGATGAGGCGGAAAATGGTACTCTTGCCGGCGCCGTTGGGGCCGACCAGCCCGGTGCGGGTGCCGGGCGGAATCTGCAGGCCGGCCCCCTGGAAAAGGATTTGCGAGCCGTGCTGCTTGCTGATATTGGTCAGGGAAATCATGAGAAAACGCTCCGTTAAAAAAGGGCGGAAGGTAGCATAAGGACGAAGGCGAGCGCAAGCTTATTTTGGTTGAGGGCGGCTGCCCTGGGATTTCCGGGGGAAATCATTGGAAAAAGGGGGCGTGATTCGAGGTGAAAAGGGGCGGATCGCGCCGCAGGATGGCACTGATGGCCGGATGGCGCTTGAATTCCTGGTCGAGAAAACGGCGTACCTCCTTGCGGTGCCAGCCAAGAGGGTGGTCGAAATCGCTGTAGAGGGAAAGGTCGCCTTCATAGAAATCGCTCACCGAGAGTGCCGCGGCATCGGGGCCGGCAACCGGCATATTGAAGACCGCCAGGTTGAGGAAGCTGATGGCCTCATGGTGTTTGACGGTGAAATCAAGGGTGCGCCGGGCTGCGGCGAGGTTTTCCGACGGGGTGCCGAAAAGGAGATAGATGTAGGTGGCGATGCCCGCGGCCTTGAGCGCGTCAAGCGTTCCGGCAACCAGCGGCAGGTCGATGCCCTTGTCCATGGCGTCGAGCACCCCCTGATCTCCTGATTCGAGGCCGAGTTTCAGCATCCGGCAGCCGGAGCGGCGCAGCTGCCGGCAGAAGTCGAGGTTGCCGAGCTGCGGGCTGACCCGGGCAAAACCATACCATGGAACCCCGGGTGGATTCTCGCTCAGGGCCGTCAGCAGGCCCGGGCTGACCGCATTGTCGAGCAGGTGAAGCAGGCTGGGACGGATTTCTTTTGTCAAACGGTTGATGTCGTGGAGCACCTGCGTGGTCGGCAGGGGCAGATATGGATTGTGTTCCGCCTTTTCCGGACAAAAGGAACATTTGTTCCAGTAGCAGCCGGATGATGCGGCATAGGGCAGAATGATGCCCGGCGCAAGATAATCATGCAGGGGCAAGGCGCTGTAGTCCGGGGCGGCGCAGGGGGAGTCGGCGTTTGCGCCGAGCAGGGCGAGCAGCGGACCTTCGCCCGGCCCGGCCACCAGATGATCCGCCAGTCCGCCAAAGGGATTTTGCCAGCCCGGCTTGCTGAGCCAGGAGGTGACAAGCCCGCCGCCGAGCACGGTACTGATTCCGGGAAAACGCTGACGGACAAAGCCGAGCATGGCAAAGGCGGGAAGTGCCTGGCTCAGGTAATTGAGCGAAATGCCGACAAACGCGGGCTGTTCTGTTTCCACCAGACGGGTGATACGTTCGGCAAAGAAGGGGTAAAAGATGTTTCTTTCCGGCTGGGCCGCGGCCTGAAGCAGATCATTACTTTTCAAGGGCGACAGCGTTTCATCCTGATAGTTGACCAGGGAAAGGGACAGCCTGGGAGCGCCTGCCAGGGTCAGCACCCGATTGATATCGGTTACCGCCCGGCTGTAGCGGTCGAAATTGCCATACGGCTCCGGGGTGCGCAGGGCGGCAAGGTTGTGCCGCAGATTGCGGCAGGCGCGGCGGCTCCAGGTGTCGTCCGCGGCAGGGGGATCGGCAAGAAGGAAAAGAAGTCCCTCCAGGCTTGCATCAAGAGTGGTGCAGGTGATCTTTCGCCCGCGCAGGGCCCCGGCCAGACGGGCAATGCCTGCCGGCGGCTCGCAGGGTTTGGCGATGGGCGGATTGATGAGCAGTATCATGGAAGCGATTGCCGGAAAGAGTTGGTGGACACTTGGGAAAAGGGTCACTGTAAACCGTGATCCGTGAACCGTCAACGGCTCATGTGTCAAGGGCCTCATTTATCAGTTGAAGTTGCAGGGGGATCGTGGGATAGTAGGGGCTTCGTCAGGAGTCGGGAGTCAATCAACTATTCATTTTATCAGCGAAGCAGATCACCTTGGCACGAAAAAAGAAAAAATCCGGGAAGACCCCGGCTGGAAAAAACAAAAAAAGCGGCGCCATGTTCAAAAAAGCAGTGGGATTTTTCCTGTTATTTGTCTTTGTCGGCTTGTTCCTTTATGTGGGCCATCTGGACACGGTGGTGCGCCAGAAGTTTGCCGGAAAGCGCTGGTCCCTGCCGGCAGTGGTGTATGCCCGGCCCTTGGAGCTTTTTGCCGGACGCGCCATGACGCCCGGCATGCTGGAGGAGGAATTGCTGCTTGCCGGTTACCGGGCTGAAACGGAGGTGAAAGGCGCCGGAGGATTCCATCGGCAGGGCAATACCATCCGACTGGTCAGCCGTGATTTTCACTTTGCCGACGGCCTGGAAAAAACGGCCCGGATTACCGTGACTTTCAGCAACAATGCGGTTCGCGACATACACGACACGGGCAGCGGCGCCGTTCTTTCCCTGGTTCGCCTCGATCCGGCCCGCATCGGCAGTTTTCATCCCCTGGAGCACGAGGATCGCGTGCTGCTGACCCGCAAGGAACTGCCTGATCTGCTGGTCAAAACACTGGTGGCGGTGGAGGACAGGAATTTTTATTCCCACATGGGCGTGGACCTGCTGGCCATTCTCCGGGCCGCCTTTGCCAATGTCCGTGCCGGGGAAACGGTGCAGGGCGGCAGCACCCTGACCCAGCAGCTGGTCAAGAATTTTTTTCTGAACAATGAGCGGACCCTGCGTCGCAAGCTGAACGAGGCGGTCATGGCGATTCTGCTTGAGTCCCATTACAGCAAGGATGAGATTCTTGCCGCCTATGTCAATGAGGTTTTTCTCGGCCAGGACGGCGGGCGGGCCGTGCATGGTTTCGGGCTGGCGGCCCAGTTCTATTTTCGCCGTGATCTGGGGGATCTCCCCGCCGAGCAGATCGCGGTGCTGGTCGGCATGGTGAAAGGGCCGTCCTATTATGACCCCCGCCGTCATCCCGACCGCTGCCGGCAACGGCGCGATATGGTGCTTTCGGTCATGCGGGAGCGCGACATTCTTTCCGAGGAGCAATTCATTCGGGCCGGGAATGCGCCGTTGACCGGCGTGGACAAGGTGATGAGCGGTTTCAACCGTTTTCCCGCCTTTCTTGATCTGGTACGCCGGCAGCTCACCCGTGATTATCAAGAGCGGGATCTCACCAGCGACGGGCTGAAGATATTCACCACCCTCGATCCCCAGGTGCAGAAACAGGTGGAAAAAAGCCTGGCGGAAACCGTGGCCGAGCTGGAAAAGAAGACGGGCCGCAAGGGGTTGGAAGGAGCGGTGGTGGTTGCCGGCCGGGAAAACGGCGAGATCCAGGCCATTGCCGGCGGGCGGAAACCGCTGGATTACGGTTTTAACCGCGCCCTTGACGCCAGCCGTCCGGTGGGTTCGCTGATAAAGCCCGTTGTTTTTCTCACCGCCTTGATGAACGGCTCTACCCTGGCAAGTCCGCTTGCCGATACCGGGCTCACCCTGGCAAATCCCGGGGGCGGTAAATGGACCCCGGCCAATTATGACCGCAAGGAGCACGGCACGGTGCCGCTGGTCGAGGCCCTGGCCTTTTCCTATAATCTGGCCACGGTGAAAACCGGAATGGCGGTCGGGGTGAAAAAGGTGATTGACACGGCAAAAAAACTGGGCGCGGAGGGCGATTTCCCGGCCTATCCCTCTTTTCTTCTCGGCGCCGGGCAGATGACCCCGCTGGCCGTGGCCGGGATGTACCAGACCCTGGCGGCCGGCGGATTTCACGTACCCCAGCGGGCCATCAGCAGCGTGCTTTCCGCGGATAACAAGGTGGTGCAGAGCTACGGCCTTTCAGTGGAACAGCGGGTAGATCCGCTGCCGGTTTTTCTGGTCAACAGCGGCATGCAGCGGGTGGTGAGCGACGGCACCGCCGCCTCTCTTTCCCGCTATCTTCCCCCGGCCCTTGCCGCGGCGGGCAAGACCGGCACATCCGATGATCTGAAAGACAGCTGGTTTGCCGGCTTCACCGGTGACCGGCTGGCGGTGGTCTGGCTCGGCACGGATGATAACAAGCCGACCGGACTCACCGGTTCGGGAGGTGCCATGGTGGTCTGGGGAAAAATAATGGGGGGGCTGAATCCGCAACCCCTTGATCTTGCCGCTCCTGACGGTATCGAATGGGCCCGGGTGGGAGGCGCCGACTATTCGCCGTCCAGCCGGTACCGGGACAGAAGCGTCACCCTGCCTTTTGCACCGGGCACCGCCCCCCGGGGAACGCTTGCCGCGGCGCCGTCATCTTCTCCCGCCCCGCGAAACAACAACCGGGGCAGCGGCGTGCTTGAGCGGCTGCGCAAATGGCTGCCGTGGTGAAAAAAACTTTTTTTCCTGTATATCGAGGATATTTGCATGATCATCGCTGATAAATTCCCCCGTATCGCGTCCGGCCTTTATTGGCTTTTGCTGTCGGCTTTCGTCCTTTTCACCAACGGTTGCGCGGTTAAATTCCCCGAAACAGGCAGGGTTCCGGAGCCGCAAGTTCACAAAGAGGTGGAGAAAATTGAGAGGGGCCCGGCGGCGGGACTCTTGGCCGAGGCGGACAGCGCCCTGCGGGCGGGCGATTTCAACCGGGCCGAGCTCAATATGGAACGGGCCTTGCGGGTTGAACCGCGCAACGCCCGGGTCTGGCATACCATGGCCCAGGTGCGTTACGGCCAGCGGAACTACGGCCAGGCCATCCAGCTTTGTCTCAAGTCAAACAGCCTGGCCGGCGAAAACCGGGCACTCAAGAAACGAAACTGGAGCCTGATGGAACAGGCCTACGGCGGCATGGGCGACAGCGCCGGGGCGAGTGAGGCGCGGCGCAGGGTGCAGTCCGGAAGTTATTAGCAAACGATCATATCCAGTGATGCTTTTTGCTTTACTTCCATTTTGTCGGTATGATAGGACATAAGAACATTTCAGCAGAAACATTTCTTTTTTTCGTTATCTTTCGTTTTTAATCATGACAGACAAAAAAGACACCACCATACTGGTCGGCTCGCCGTTCATTGCCTGCAACGCCATCTGCGCCAAGATGAAGGAAAAAGGCCTTCCTTACACCTCCGTCTGGTTGCAGATCGGCCATTTCATCAAAAATATTGAGCACTCGACCTGTTTGTCCACGGAACAGAAAGAGATGGTGCAGGAGGCCTTTGATGAGTATCTGAAGCTGATTCCGGGCAAGCGGGATGCGGAGGTGGAGCGGCTCGGCCGCGATTTCCTGGCCGAGGTGGACAAGCTGAAAAGAAGCGGCGTGGCCAAGGTGTTGAAGGAGGAACAGGATTTTATCCGCGAACTTCTTGATTCCATCGGTAAAAATATCAACCAGCTGGCCGGTATCATCAATGGCGCCGACACCTGCGGCATGATTGAAAGCCTGAAGGCCGACACCCTGAAGGTTATCCGGGAAGTCAAAAACAGGCAGGAGATCCTGCAGGCGGTGAAAAAAGGCTTTGATGAGCTGCACGGCACGGTGAAAAAGGCCCAGGAGAAAATGGAACTTTCCATGGAAAGCCTGCTGGTGCTGGAGTCAAACGCCCTGATCGACAAGCTGACCGGCATCTTCAACCGTCGTTTCTTTGACCAGGAATTGCCCAAGGTGGTCCAGACCTTTCTCGACCATGACGGCAAGGTGCCCTTTTCCCTGCTGCTGATTGATATCGACCACTTCAAGGAGGTCAATGACACGCATGGTCATTTCATCGGCGACCGGGCCCTGCAGAAGGTGGCGGCCATCATTCAGAACAATTGCCGGGCCGGCATTGATTCGCCCATCAGACTGGGCGGCGATGAATTTGCCCTTTTTCTCATCGGCACCAACCGCGACAATGCGTTGAAAAAGGCCGAAATCATCCGGGGGGAGATTTGCAAAAAACCTCTCTGCTTCAACCTGCGGCAAACCGACGGTCCGCCCCGGGAGATATCTTTCACCATCCGCGCCAGCATCGGCGTCTGCGAACTCGATATCGGCTGGAAGGATGTGCCGGCCGACACTTTGAACTCCAAATCCATCTTTTGCGATCCTGCCAATGAAAACCCCATGTATAAACTGACCTGCATGCTTTCCGAGTCCGCTGATCAGGCCCTCTATGTGGCCAAGGAAACCGGTCGCGACCAGGTGCGGGCATTTTTCCGGGGAGGCGAGTTTTCGCGAGGATAACGGTATGGCGGCAAATTCCTAGAGGAATTCAGCCGCCTGTTCCGGCGGCAGCGGTCTGTGGAAATAAAAGCCCTGGATCGCATCGCAGCCTTTCCCCCGCAGGAAATCATACTGCTCCTTCTCCTCCACCCCTTCCGCCACGATGGAAAGATTCAGACATTTGCCCAGGGCGATGATGGCCGCGCTGATTTCCGCGTCCTTGGTGTCGTGCGCAAGATTCATGACAAAGCTGCGGTCGATTTTCAGCACATCAATGGGAAAACGTTTCAGGTAGTTCAGTGATGAAAACCCGGTACCGAAATCATCCAGGCAGATCTGCACCCCGGTTTTTTTGATTGCCCGCAGCATGCGGACCACCTCGCTTCCCGCCCCCAGCAGGATGCTTTCCGTCAACTCCACCTTCAGATAGTGCGGATCTATCTCCTCCTCCTCCAGCACCCCGGCGATCAGTTTGTCGATTTTTACATGCCGGAACTGGGGGCTCGACAGATTGATCGAAACAGGTACCAGGCGTCTGCCCTGCTGCTGCCACGTCTTGAGCTGACGGGCGGCCTGGCGCAGCACCCATTCGCCGATGGGCACGATGAGGCCCGATTCTTCCGCCACCGGAATGAACTGGGCGGGCGGGATGGTGCCGCGGAGCGGATGCCGCCACCTGATCAGGGCTTCCAGGCCGACAACGGCAAGGGAAACGGCATCCACCTGGGGTTGATAATGCAGGAAAAATTCCTGGTTGTCGACGGCCCGTCGCAACTCGCTTTCCAGGGTGAGCCGTTCCAGGGAGGCCGCGTTCATGGACGGGGAAAAATACTGGTAATTGTTTTTGCCGAGTTCCTTGGCGTGATACATGGCGATATCCGCGTTTTTGATCAGTTCGTCGGCGTTTTCTCCGTCATCGGGGAAAAGAGCGATGCCGATACTGAGCCCGATAGAGAGCTCGTGCCCGGCAAGGATGATGGGACGGGAAACGTCTTCAAGAATCCGGCGGGCCGTTGTTGCCGGGTCGCTGCGTTCCTTGATGTAGGTCAGCAGTATGGTGAATTCGTCGCCGCCCAGCCGGGCAACCATGTCCGGCTCCCGGTCGGCGAAGTCGCGGAAAACGTAATCGGAGTTGCGGGTCGCGGTAGTCAGCCGCTGCGCCGTGTTTTTCAGCAGCTCATCCCCAAGTTTGTGGCCGAGGGTGTCGTTGATCCTTTTGAAATCGTCCAGATCGACAAACATGAGGGCGAGCATCTCGTTGTGTCTCTTGGCCCGGGCCATGGTCCGGGAAAGAAAATCATGGAACATGACCCGGTTGGGAAGGCCGGTGAGGAAATCATAGTAGGCGAGCTGGCGGATCTGCTCCTGGGAGGCGAGCAGGTTTTCCCGCATGTCGCTGAACGAGCGGGACAGTTCCGCTATTTCATCGTGTTGTCCGGTGTTTGCCGGGAAAAGAGCGGCGTCCAGGTTGCCCTCGCCGAACTGCCGCGCCGCATTTTGTAATCGTTGCACCGGACTGATGATCATTTTCCGGCAGGCGGCAAGGAGGAGAAGGGAAATGACGGCAATCGCGGCAAGGGCGGCAATCCCGGTGAAGACGGCGAGCCGGTTGCTCGCCGCGGTCAGATTTTTTTGCGGGGTGACGGAAAAGAGAAAGACATCTCCGACAAACCGCCGGCCGGCGATGAAATATCTTTCGTGCCCATCGTCAATCACGGTGAAATCGTCTTTGCCGGAATGCTGGAGCGAATCAAGCTTTTCCGGGGTAAGGACGTGGGCAAGTTCCGGGATGCCGGCTTCATAAAAAATGCGGCCATGCCGGTTGAGGAGAAAAAAAGAAGTTTGGTAGTCATCCTTGAACCGGCGTAATTGTTCGGCAATAAATCCGCAGTCGATGGTAAGCGCGACATAGCCGCGCAACTGCTCCGGCGCGGTGACGCTTTCCCGGCTGAGATCGCGCAGCAGGATTCGCCGGCTGACCAGCAGGGCCACCCGGTTGGTGTCGGGGTTGATGAAGAACGTGGCAAAGAGGTTGTGCGGGTTGGCGTGCATGGCCTGGAAAAATGGTGAACTCCCTTCCTCTTCGGTAACGTTTGCCGGTTCAGGGGGAGCCACCCGGGTGTCTTCATAGCCGTCCGGCAGCAAAACGCGCATTTCATAGTAGGCGGGGTTTGATTCCCGGAAGGAGCTGAATAAACGATTCAGGGGCGGCTGCAGCAGGCTGTATCGTTCGTTTTCGTCCGGGGTGAGCAGATACTGCTGGAGAATGCTTGAGGCGGCGATCACGTCGACATCCTTGAAGGCGGCGGCCAGCACGGACTGGAAGTGATCGGCGGTGCGGGCCAGGAACATGGAGACGGAGTTGAACGCCTGATTCACCGTGGCGTTGCGGAGAAACGAACAGGATATCGCGCCCAGCGCCACCATGCTGACGACAACCACCGGGGTGATCAGCAGGATTATTTTCGACTGTAATCGCACCGGCAGATTCTCCGCTTAGTGGATGACGTCATTGAAAATGGTGTTGACCTTTTTGGTCACCCGGGGTGGAAGCTGGGCATAACTTTCCGATTTCAAGAGGCTTTCCCTGGAGGGATAGATGACGGGGTCGGTGAGAAATTCCTTCGGCAGCAGCTTTTCCGCCTCCTTGTTGGTGGTGGCGAAATAGGCGAAACGGGCGAGTCGGGCCATGACGGTCGGCTCATGGATGAAATTGAGAAACTGTCGCGCCCACTGCCCCTTGGTCGAAGAACGGAGCAGGACGAAATAGTCGCACCAGAGATTGCCGCCTTCCCTGGGCAGCACAAAACGGATGGCCGGATTGAATTCCCGCAGGGCCAGGGCGTCGCCGTTATACATCATGGAGATCAGGGCCTCGCCCTGCACCAGGGCCGAGTCTTCGGTAAGGGAATAAAGGGAATAGCTCTTGACAAAGGGTTTCTGGGCCAGCAGCAGTTCCCCGGCCTGGTCGAGCTGGCCGGGGTCGATGGAGTTGGCGGAATGACCAAGGGCCTTCAAGGCCATGCCCACCAGGTCGCGGGAATCCTTGATCATGAGAATCTTGTTTTTCAGGGCGGGATCCGGCCTGAACAGGTCCATCCAGCTTGTCACCGGTTCCGCCAGCCTGTCGCTTCGGTAGCCGATGCCGAGGGTTCCCCATAAATAGGGGACGCCGTACTTTTCGGCCTCGGGAAAGGCCTCCCTCCATCTGCGGTCGATAAAACGCAGGTTGTCGATTTCCTTCTCGTTGATGGGGACGAGCCAGCCCCGCGCGACAAAGGAAGCGATACTGCTGCCGTTGGACAGCACCAGGTCATAGCCTTTGCCGTCGGCATTGACCAGCATTTCGTTTCTCATTTCATCTGTTTCATAATAGACCTCGCTCACCGTGATGCCCGTCCTTTTTTTGAATTCAGCGAGAATCTCCGGGTCGATATAGTCCGACCAGTTGAGCAGGATGAGTTTCTTTTCCTCATCGGTTTGCGCTTCCGCCCGGCAGGCTCCGGAAAAAAACGGCATGAGGAAACAAAAGAGGAAAAAAAGCAGAAGGGTACGGGGCAATCGCGTCTTTTGCATGGCGGCACAGCTCTCAGAATTATGGCGATGGGACAGGGCGTCCCGGCCTTGCGTCTTTTGTTACTGCTGATTTTATTATAGCAGGGAAAAAAAAATCACGAGTTTTTTTCCTCGACTCCATGGAATTTTTCTTATATTTCGGGCACCTCTCCGGCTTGTTATAAATTATTTTTTCTCATGTGCTTGACAACCCGTATTTCAGGGATATATTATGTGCATATGTTCATAATTAATTCATGCAAAATGAGGAGGAATCGTCATGAAAGTCGCCGTCAGTTCCACGGGAAAAGAGCTTCAATCCGCAGTTGATCCGCGTTTCGGCAGGGCAGCATACCTGGTGGTGGTGGAGACGGACACCATGTCCGTGGCCCAGGTGATCGATAACAGCCAGGCCGTATCCATGGCCCACGGAGCAGGCATCAACGCCGCTTCACGCATTGCCGAGGCAGGGGTTCAGGCGGTGCTCAGCGGTCTCATCGGCCCCAAAGCGGCGGCGGTCTGCGACAAGGCGGGCATCTCCATGATTAACGGCGCAAGCGGCACGGTTCGCGAGGCGGTGGAACAATTCGTCGGCGAGTATGAAATCGAGCCTGGGGCGCGGATCGCGCAAACAACGGCAACGCAACCCGGCAGGCCACGGTTGGGACTCGGAAGGAGTGCTGGAACCGGCACGGTTGCGGGGGCCGGCATGGGCAGGTGCGGCGGGAAGGGCCTGGGTGGAAGAATGAGCGGCGGAATGGGGCTTGGGGGCGGCAGGCGCCGTGGCCAATGCGGAAATCAGTGAGCGGATCCGGGGGCGTGATGAAAATAGCGGTGGCCAGCGGCAAGGGCGGCACCGGCAAAACCACGGTGGCGGTGGCCCTGGCCTGCTCGGCCGGGGGGCCGGTGCAGTATCTGGACTGTGACGTGGAGGAACCGAACGGACATATCTTTCTCCGGCCCGTTTTTCACGGAAGCCGGGAAATTTCTTTGGCCGTTCCCCGGGTGCTGGAGGAAAAATGCACCTGGTGCGGGAAATGCCGCGATCTCTGCCGATTCAACGCCATTACCGTCTTCGGTCGCACCATCATGGTTTTTCCCGACCTCTGCCATGCCTGCGGCGGATGTTTTCTCGTATGTCCGGAAAAGGCATTTGTCGAAGAACGACGGGTGCTCGGTCTGCTGGAAAAGGGACGATCCGGGGAAATCGATTTTGTTCATGGTCGTTTGCGGGTGGGGGAGGCCATGGCGGTACCGCTTATTCATGCCGTCCTGGAGGAGGCTGCGGCGGAGGGTTTGGTGATCATTGATGCGCCGCCCGGCACCTCCTGTCCTTTTGTCGCTTCGGTGAAAGAGGCTGAATACGTCCTGCTGGTCACCGAGGCCACCCCTTTCGGTCTTCATGATCTGAAAATTGCAGTGGCCGTGCTGCGCAAGCTCGGTTTGCCCTTCGGCGTGATCATCAACCGGTCCGATCTGGGTGACGTCAAGACGGCGTCGTGGTGCAGGCGGGAAAATATCACGATTCATAGTGAAATACCCTTTGACCGGAAAATTGCCGAAGGATATGCCGCGGGTGTGCCGCTGGTCGACAGTCGACCGGAATTGCGGCAGACCTTTTCTTCATTGCTTGAGGAGTTGCAATCATGAAAGAGCTTCTTGTGCTGAGCGGAAAAGGCGGTACCGGCAAAACCACCATTGCCGCCGCCCTGGCTGCCCTGATGGAAAACAAGGTGATTGCCGATTGTGATGTGGATGCCGCGGACCTGCATCTTGTCCTGAACCCGCGTGCCCGGGAAGAGCATGAATTCTGGTCCGGGGTGGAGGCGGTGATTGATGCGGAGCGTTGCGTGGCCTGCGGCACTTGCGTCGAGCTGTGCCGTTTTCATGCCATCACCCTTGAGGAAACAGCGCGACTCCTGCCTTTTTCCTGCGAGGGGTGCGGAGTATGCGCCGAATTCTGTCCGGAAGGGGCCATCCGGCTGGAGGAAAAGCTTTCCGGCGACTGGTTTGTCGCTGATACGGCGTATGGTCCCATGGTGCATGCCCGGCTGGGAATCGGCGAGGAAAACTCGGGCAAACTGGTCAGTCTGGTGAAAAGAAAGGCGCGCGAGGTGGCGGAAGGATGCGGCGCTTCGTGGTTGCTGGTGGATGGCCCGCCCGGCATCGGCTGCCCGGTCATTGCCTCCCTGTCAGGGGTTGATTTTGCCCTGCTGGTTACCGAACCGACCCGATCCGGCCTGCATGATCTGGCGCGGGTGGCGGAACTGGCCGCGCATTTTAAAATCCTGACCGGGGTGTGTATCAACAAGTGGGATCTGCAGCCGGACGTTGCCGCGGAGATAGAGGCGTTCTGCCGGGAAAAAAATATTGCGCTCCTCGGCCGGGTTCCTTTTGACGTGGCGGTGGTTGATTCCATTGTCCAGGGACGTACCCTTATTGAGCATGCGGAAAATTCCCCGGCTGCCCGGGCGGTGCGGCAGTTGTGGCAGAATTTGTTGAATTTCGCGGATCTGGGAATGAAGGTGCCGGATTAAAAAAAAGACAATCCCTTTGAGGATATTTTCCTAAAATTTTAATTTGTGGAGGTAGCTGGTGAAATCACTCGTTGTTTATTCAAGTCAGTCGGGCAATACAAAAAAATTGGCCCAGGCGGTGGCGGATGCGCTGCCCGGAGAAAAAGAAGTGGTGGCGGTGGATGGCGCGCCGGAAAAACTGGACGGAGTCGATCTTGTCGCCGTGGGATTCTGGCTGATGGCGGGCAAGCCGGACCCGAAAAGCAGTGAATTCCTGGCCGGGGTGGCGGGGAAAAAAGTATTTCTTTTCGCCACCCATGGCGCGGCCAAAGGCTCGGCCCATGCCGCGGCAGCCATGGCGCATGCGGTTAAAATCGCGGCTGGCGCCCAGGTGGTCGGCAGCTTCAGTTGCCAGGGCGAGGTGCAGGCCAAGGTGATGGAAACGGCCCGGGCCAAAGTACCGCCGCCGCTGTGGCTGGCCGATGCCCCCTTTGCCGCCGGACACCCGGACGCGACGGATATTGCCGCGGTCAAAGACGCGGTCCTGGCCTGCCTTTAATCTGCCCGGCCGGTCCGACTCAGTCGGACCGGTCAGTCGTTTTCCTCTTCCTCGTCCAGATCGAGTTCCGGGTAGAGCTTATTCACGCATTCCGGGCAGATGCTGTGGCTGAAGGAGACGTCGGAGTGCTTCATGATGTAGCCTTCCACCTGCTGCCAGTAGCCCGCGTCATCGCGGATTTTTTTGCAGCTGGCGCAGATGGGGATGATGCCCCGCAAGGTTTTGATGTGCTCCAGGGCCTCGCGCAGCTCCGTGATAAGCCGCTCCTTTTCCCGTTCCCTGACCTTGCGGGTGTCGATTTCGGTTTTCAGGCGGAGAAGGGAACGCACCCTGGCAATGAGTTCCACCTTGTTGAAAGGTTTGGTGATGTAATCCACCGCCCCGGCATCAAAGGCGGCCTGCAGGCTGTCGCTTGAGGTGTCGGCGGTGATGATGATCACCGGTGTCGGCGGCCGGCCGGTTTCCCTTTCATGGTCGCGGATCAGGCGGGTGGCGCTGTAACCGTCCATTACCGGCATCTGGATGTCCATGAGCACCAGGTCATAATCCCTGCTTTGAAACATTTCCACCGCGGATGTGCCGTTTTCCGCCATGTCGAGCTGAATGGGGGTGCCCCTGAAAAAGCGTTCGATGATCAGGCGGTTGTGGATGTAATCCTCGACCAGCAGCACCCTGGCCGCGCGGAGGCCGGCAGGGCGGGTGCCGTCCCCATGGGCAGGCTGAAGAAAAAGGTGCTGCCCCGGCCCTCCCTGCTTTCCAGCCAGATTCGACCGCCCATCAGGGTCACCAGTTCCTTGGAGATGGTCAGGCCGAGGCCGGTGCCGCCGAAACGCCGGGTGGTGGAGGAATCAGCCTGCACGAAGCGCTCGAAGATGGCCTCCTGTTTGTCCGCCGGGATGCCGAGGCCGGTGTCGGCAAGGCAAAGAGCAGATCCACCGCGTCTTCCCGGCAGGCGTCGTTGGAAAGCCGACAGCGCACGGTAATCTCACCTCGCGCCGTGAACTTGATGGCGTTGCCGGTCAGGTTGATGAGAATCTGTCGCAACCGGCCGTAATCGCCCCGCAGGCAGGAGGGGGACGTCCGGGGACAGGTCGAGATGCAGTTCAAGCCCCTTTTCATGGGCCTTCAACGCCATGAGCGAACAGACGCCTTCCAGCAGCTCCAGGGGGCTGAATTCAGTCAGGTCGAGTTCGATCCGGCCGGCCTCCACCTTGGAAAGATCAATGATGTCGTTGATGAGGGCGAGCAGGGCCTCGCCGTTGTTTTCGAATACTTGAACGTATTCCCGCTGTTCGTGGGTGAGCGGGGTCTCCTTGAGCAGATCGGCCATGCCGATGATGGCGTTTAACGGCGTGCGAATCTCGTGGCTCATGTTGGCGAGAAACTCGCTTTTGGTCCGGGTGGCCGCCTCGGCCTCCTCCTTGGCATGGAGAAGTTCCCGCGCCGCCTTTTTTCTTTCCGTAATGTCACGGGCCACGCTGAGAATGAGTTGCCGTTCGCTCACGGTCACCAGGCGGGCAAAGACCTCGACCTCCATCTCCGTGCCGTCCTTGCGGGAATGGGTCGTCTCAAAAGCCGCCTCTCCGGTGGTGAAGATCTGCCGCAGTCGCTGCTCGATGAGGTGGGCCTGTTCCCGGGTATCGATTTCCGAAAGACCACGTTCCAGCATCTCCGCCTGGCTGTAGCCGCGGCTTGTGTAAGCGGCGCGGTTGGCATAAACCATGCGGCCCTCGAGATCGAGAACAAAAACCGAGTCGATGGCGTTGTCAAGCATCAGCGAGCGGAAGGCGAGATCCTCCTCCGCCCGGCGCTGCATCAGGATGTTCCACATGGTGTTCATGAAAAGGTTGATCTGGCGGACATCCGTTTCGTCGTAGGGCTCTTCCTTGTTGCCGACGCCGATGACGGCGACGAGCCGTTCCCCGGAAAAAATGGGGGTCGACAGGTGGCGGCTGAGGGGAAAATGGCCGTCGGGCAGGCCGTTTTTTTCGGCCATGCCCGGATAATCGTTGTGGATGACGGCCTGCCGCAGGCGGATACTGTCCGCCCAGATACCGGCGTCGGCCAGCGGGTAATGGAGGGTCGGCGCCGCGGTGCAGCGTTCCCGCGTCGCCCGCGACCAGGAATAGAGTTCGATGCCTTCCTTGTTCTCATGGAAGAAATGGAGATAACCAACCTCGCTTCTGGTCAGTCGCACCATCTCCTCCAGGGCATGATCGGTCAGCTCCCGTTCCGAGGCAAAGGGGCGCTGTGAAAGCTGCAGCAGGACGGAAAGACGTTCCTCTTCCCGGCGCAGCGCGTCCATGGTCCTGGCCAGCTGCGTTTCCGTTTGTTTGCGTCGGGTGATGTCGCTGCCGATGACCGAAGCAGCGATGATCCTGCCCGCGTTGTCCTTGATCGGGGATACGGTGAGGGCGACGTCGATCTCCCGGCCGTCCTTGCGCCGCCGGGTGGTTTCGAGATGTTCCACCGCCTCGCCCCGCTGGAGGGTGGCGAGTATGTCCCGCATTTCATCGTCATGGCCGGCTGGGGAGAGCATGAGGACGGAACGGCCGATCACCTCTTCTTCCCGGTAACCGTAAATTTTTTCCGCCCCCCGGTTCCAGCTCGTGATGATGCCCGTGGGGGTTTTGCCGATAATCGCCTCTTCGGCGGAGGAGACGATGGCTGCCAGTTCCCTGGTTTTTTCCTCGGCAGCCAGTCGTTCGCTGATGTCGCGGAAGGTCACCACCGCGCCGGCCGCGACTCCCTGACGGATGATGGGGGTGGAGCTGATGGAGACGGGCAGGAATGAACCGTCTGATTTGATAAAGTGTTCATCGCGTTCGATCTGGGACAGGCCGTTGACAATGGCGAGATGCGCCGGGCACGATGCAATCGGATTGGGCGAACCGTCCGGCCGGCAATGGTGAAAGATGTCATGGCTTCCCTTGCCCAGCACATCGGCGGACTGGCAGCCGAGAAGCCTTTCCGCCGCCGGGTTGATGAAGGTGATGCGTCCCTCCCGGTCGAGAACGAAGATTCCTTCCGCCACCGTGGTGGTGATCTCCCGCAGACGTTCCTCGCTTTCCCGCAGGCCGGCCTCGCGTCCCTGCACCCAGCCGATCAGTTCCTGAAAGGAAGAAGTGACCTGGGATATTTCATCGTTGCCGCCGCGAGCCGCCTTTCGTAACGTATCCTGCATGTCGGGGGTGAGCCGTCCCGCCTCGATATAGCTGCGCCACCACTTCCTGCGGCGAGTGGGACGCCAGCCATTCCAGGGTCCGGCGGAGAATGCGCACCATGGTCGCGGCCATCTCCGGCTGGTCGTTGATGACATCGGAACGGGTGACCAGGGTGGCGTGGAGGAAGCCGAGTCCGGGAATGGAGGGCGACAGTTCGGGTATGGCCGGGTTGGCGAGGATAAAAACTTTGCCTTCGGCCGCAAGCCGAGTGGCGAATGGCTCGTCGCCCATGATGGCGTCCACCGAGCCGCTCAGGATGCAGGCCGACTGGTCCTGCCAGTTCTTGCCGATGGAAAGGAAGCGCACCTTGCCGGGTTCGATACCTGCCTGGGCGAGGAGAGCTTCCATAACCTGCTGGGTAAGGTTTTGCTGGTGGCGGAACTGGTGGTCACGCCGATGGTCCGTCCCTTGAGATCGGCAATGTTTCGCACCTCGTCCTTCAGGTCGGAACGGACCATGAGGGTCCACAGCGGCGCGTCGTTCACCGCGGCAATGGCGACCACATCAAGACCTTTCGCCTTCTGGGACATGATGGCCGGCATGCCGAGCATGGCGAAATCGCTGTTGCGGGTATTGAGATTGCGCAGTGCTCCGCTGCCGCCGCCGACGGAGATGATCCTGAGTTCGGCCCCCTCGATCCGGTCCGCCCCGACTTTCCGCATCAGGTCGGCCGGCAGAAAGGAAAGATTGTGCGGGCCCGGTACGCTGAGACTGATCTTCAGCAGCGGCGCGGCCCAGGCCGGCAGCAGGGCGAGGACGGGCAGCATCCGTAACAAAAGGTGCGGATGGCAGGGGGAGGGCGTTTTTTTTCATGTTGTTCACGAAAGTTTTCTCAATGTGAGGTGAGGGGGAGACCGCCGGTGGCGGCGACACGAGATGTCGCGTATGAAATAATTTTGGCAAGAGCGGCGAAAAAAAGCAATTGAAAAGGGTTACGGGCGGAGGTCTGCTGCCGGGATCTCGTCCAATGAGTGGTGTGCTTCCGTTTCAGTCACTACACCTCCTTTGTCGGGAGAGAGTAAGGAAATGAGACGGCAAGGGGATTTCCTTCGGGTGGAAACGCCAGGCCGGGGAATTGATGGTATTACGCTGAATCATCTCGTGTCTCTTTTATTTGCGGTACGGACCGGCATTCGAGAAAAATGCGAGCCGTGCAGCGGGCGCAGATATTCTTGTCCAATCGCCGGAAGATGTCGGCGATGGCATCCGCTTTCTTTTCATAAAGATTTTCAACCCCTATTTTTACGAGTTCATCGACCAGGCGAAAATGATCACAAACCCCCTCGTTGATGTGATAGATGTATAACCTGCCGCCGGCCGCCCTCCTCTCCTCCGCCAGGCGGACGAGAAATTCCGCGCCCGCCATGTCGATGAGATTGATGCCGCTGGCCACGATCAGCAGGTGTTTCTGGCCGGGATTTTCCCGCAGCAGGGTGTTAAGCGTTTCCCGCACATGGTTGACCGCGCCGAAATAAAGGGAGTGATCGATGCGCACGATTTTCAGTTGCGGACATTCCGGCAGACCGGGGTCGGTGACAAAGGGTCGGCCGGCCTGGCGCGGGTCCGGCACCCTGACGCGAAGCCGAGGCTGGGAGGTGCGGCGCAGGTAGAGAACCATGGACAGCATCACTCCCAGGAAGATGGCGAATTCAAGTTCCAGAAAGAGGGTGGAAAAAAATGTTGTCCCCAGGATCAGGCTTTCATAGCGGCTGGCCCGCAGGATTTTTTTGATGTGGTGGAAATCGATCAGGCCCCAGGCCACCAGAAAGAGGATACCGGCCATGGCCGAGTTGGGCAGGTAGCGGGCCAGAGGGGCAACCAGCACAACCAGGACAATCAGTAATCCTCCGGCGAAAACGGCGGCCAGCGGTGTTTTCGCTCCGGCCTGATAATTGAGGCCGCTTCTGTTGAAGGAACCGGTGGCCACATAGCCGGAAAAAAAACTGCCGATGATGTTGGAAAGGCCCTGGCCGATGAATTCCTGGTTGGCGTCAAGATCCTGGCCGGACTTGTCCGCCAGGGCACGGGCGATGGATATGGCCTCGGTAAGGGCGAAAAGGGTTGTCGCCAGGGCCGCCGGCGCGAGCATCCGGATGGTGTCAAGGGTCAGATGCGGAGCGGACAGGGGCGGCAGGGAAGAGGGCAGGGCGCCGACCGAGGCGATGTGCGTCACTTCGTCGCCCATCATGCGGGACAGAAAAAAAGCAAACAGGCTGCCCACCAGCATGGAAACGATCATATAGGGAAATTGGGGACGGAATCTTTTGATGAGCAGTCCGGCAAGCATGGTCATCAGCCCGACACCGGCGGCGTATGGATTGATGTCCCGCCAGCCGGCAAGGATGGCAAAAATTGTTTCCAGGAAATTTCCGCCCCTGGGCAGCGCCAGTCCGAAAAAATGCTTGAGCTGGCTGGTTGCAATGAGAATGGCGGCGCCTGCGGTAAAGCCGACCACCACGGAATGGGAGATGAAATTGACCAGGGTGCCGAAGCGGACCAGGCCCATGCTGAGCTGGATGACGCCGACCATGATGGTAAGCGTCAGGGCCAGTTTGACGTACTCGGCGCTGCCGGGTGTGGCATGTTCACTCAACACGGAAAAGATGACGATGGAGGCGGCGGTGGTGGGGCCGGAAACCAGATGCCGGGATGAGCCGAAAAGCGCGGCAACGATGGCGGGGATCATGCCGGCGTAAAGCCCGTATTCCGGCGGCATGCCGGCGATGGTGGCAAAGGCGACCCCCTGGGGCAGGGCAACGACGGCGCCGGTAATGCCCGCGGTCAGATCGCAGCGAAAGGTCTTGCCGGTAACCAGCGGCCACCAGGAGACAAAAGGAAACAATGCTGCAATCCAGTTCCGCTGATTCATGGCGTTTTTCTCCTTTTTTGCCGTAGAGCGCAGCCGATACAAGTCGTGGCGCGCAACCGGCCTGGAATGACTTGCCGAATCTTCTCCTGTCATGATTATTGCGCCCTTGTTCGGCAATGCCAAGTTTTTTCTTTTGTTACTCGATAAATGTTCCCCGGCGATCCTCTCTTGCCCATCATGGGCGGAACCGTGTCTCCCTCACGAGGGGGTGAACTGAATCGGCTGCGCGCTCCGGACATTGCACCCCGCGTGCGGTCGGTTTGCCTGTCAATTACCAGGTTCTTGTCGCAGACAAAAAACAAGGATGTTGTTTGACAGGGAAACATCAAGTTTATTATGGTGAAACAGCAGGCACTTTTGTTGACGTCCTGCATGCAGGGAAGAAGGAGCTTGTCCGCTGCGGGCAATCCATCGATCCTGGTTTTCAGTGCACTGCTCAGGAGGATAACGCACGGTTATGGATACCAAATTCTTTTTTATCATCGCGGCAGTCGCCCTGATCTTTACGCTCGAAGGCGTGTTTCCCCACTATCGGAACCGCACGGCCAGGGTGAAACACGCCCTTCCCCACTTCATGACAGCGATCATGAACGGCCTTCTGACAAGGTTTCTTCTGGCGGGGCTGACGATGGCGGCAATCGCCTGGGCGGAAACGAAATCCCTGGGGCTTGCCCACGTCCTGCCGCTTCCTGCTGTGGCGAAACTCATTATTGTCTTCGTGCTCTTCGATATATGGATGTACTGGTGGCATCTGGCCAACCACCATATCGGATTTTTGTGGCGGTTCCACCGGGCCCACCATTCGGACACCGAGATGGATACGACCACGGCGCTTCGCTTTCATCCCGGCGAACTCCTCCTTTCCACGTTTTTTCGACTGCCCGTCCTCATCCTGATCGGCATGAGCTTTTCCCAACTGCTCCTGTTCGAGGTTTTACTGAATGTCTCCACCCTGTTCCACCACAGCAACCTGGCAGTGCCGGAGAAATGGGACCGCCTGCTGCGCACGGTCATTGTGACGCCGAACATGCACCGTGTGCACCACTCGGTGGAAATGGCCGAGACGAACTCGAACTTCACCAGCCTTCTGTCCGTCTGGGACCGATTGTTCCGGTCCTTCCGGACAAGGGAAGACACGCATGCCGTCACGATGGGGTTGGAGTCCTACAGGGAAACAAGGTACCAGCGGCTGTGGGGATTTCTGATAACGCCGTTTCTGTGATGCCCGCGGCCCGAAGAGTCCCTTGTTGCACCATGAACCGGACCGCCTTGCCGTTGTCGTTGAAAGCGTCCCCGGGGAGGTCGGGGAAAAGCGGGGGGAATCCGCGAAAAGGAGGCATGGATGACGAAAGCGAAGTTTTTCGGATATCTGCAGACCGGCCAGCGCACATGTCACGACACGTCAGGTAACGAGATTGCCTGTGCCGGAAGCGGGCAGGATGGAGAATTCAGCAAAGGCGCCCCCTGGCCGACGCCGCGATTTGAGCCGAAGGCCGAGACGGCGCTGGATCGCCTGACAGGTCTCACCTGGACCCTGAACGCAAACCTTGCCGAATTTCCCATGGCCTGGCAGGCGGCGCTTGACTTTGTCGCGGAAATGAATCGGGAGAGTGCCTTTGGTTTCTCCGGCTGGCGGCTGCCCAATCGGCGCGAACTTCGCAGTCTGGTCAGCCATCAAGCAAAAAAACCCGCCCTGCCGGAAGACCACCCGTTTCAAAACGTTTTTCTTGGGTGGTATTGGACGTCCACGACCGCGGCGATCAATACCGCTTACGCCTGGTATGTGCACATGGAAGGCGCGCGGATGTTTTACGGCGCTAAAGAGCAGTTCTGTCTGCTCTGGCCGGTCCGCGGCCAAGGATATGCCGTGTTGCCCGCCACCGGACAGACAGCGTGTTACGATACGGCCGGCCGGCTGCTTCCCTGCGCGGGTACGGGGCAGGACGGAGAACTCCGATCCGGGCGGGCATGGCCGCTGCCTCGTTTTGAGGTTCTGGGAGCTGCCGTCATCGATCATCTGACAAATCTCTGCTGGCTGAGGAATGCCGATCTCACCGGCAGGCCGGTATCATGGAGCGACGCATTGGCGGCGGTGAAGGATTTCAATCGGAAGTGCGGGGAAAATTGCTGGCGGCTGCCCACCATCAACGAACTTGAATCCCTGGTGGATTGCAGCAGGCATGGACCCGCCTTGCCCGCCGGGCATCCCTTTCAACTGGTGCGGGAAGGATACTGGTCGTCCACCTCGAGCATGTTCGAGCCGGACTGGGCATGGGCGCTCTATTTCGTCAAAGGGGCGGTGGGGGTCGGATACAAACAGGGGGCTCATTTCTCCGTATGGGCGGTTTGTGACTGTCCGCGAACACTGGGGTGATCCGCCTTGCCGACGGTGAACCAGCTTTTTTTCACCCCTCATCTTCATTTTTCTCCTCCATCAATTTTCCTCGGTTTTTCGGCGGATGGCCTGGAGCCACACTCCTGCCGTCCCCCGTTATCTGCTCACTCTTCAGTCAGGGCGGCCGGTTTGATGGTCTGCGGGCCGAAGCGTTCGTTGATCCGGTCAAGGGCGCTGTTCAACGCCCGGCGTTCGGTCCTGCCGTTGCCGTCGAAGAGGTTGAGCTGGGCGGGCAGGGTGTCGTTTGTCAGGTTGCCTGCAATGATTCCCACCAGTCGCAACGGCTTGCGGCCGGCCATGGTCTTGGGCAGCAGGTCAATGACCGCCTGGTAAAGCTGCTTCGCGTCGTTGGTTGGATGATGCAGCGTAACGGCCCGGCTTATTGCGGAAAAATCAAAATATTTGATTTTCAGGGTAACGGTGCGGCTGCTGCAATGATGGCGGCGCAGTCGTTCCGCCACCCTGGTGGCCAGCCGCAGCAGTTCCTTTCTGATTGCAATCATGTCCGTCATGTCGGCGGCAAAGGTTTCCTCGTTGCCGATGGACTTGGTTTCATGCTCCGTTTCCACCCGGCGATTGTCAATTCCCCTGGCGCAGAAGTACATGTGGCGGCCCTGTTTGCCGAATTTTCTTTCCAGGAAATCAAGGGAGAAGCGGGTGAGATCCCCGATGGTTCTTACCCCGAGCAGTTCCAGGGCGGGCAGCGTTTTTTTGCCCACGCCCCACAGGCACTTAATGGCGAGCGGGGCAAGAAACCGCTCTTCCTCGCCATGGGGGACGATGGTCAGTCCGTCCGGTTTGTCCCGGTCAGAGGCGATTTTGGCGACAAGTTTGCTGCCGGCGATCCCGGCGGAAACGGTCAGCCCGATTTCTTCCCGGACCCGGGCGCGGATCATTTCGGCAATCCGCGCAGGGGAACCGAAAAGGCGGTGGCAGCCGGTAACGTCAAGAAATGCCTCATCCACCGAGATCTGCTCCACCTTGGGCGAATAGTCGTGGAAGATATCCATGATCCGTTCCGACACCTCCTGGTAGCGGCCCATGCGCACCGGCAGGAAGATCCCCTGCGGGCAGCGTTTGCGGGCAATGGCCACGGCAAGCGCCGAATGAACGCCGTAAGCCCGCGCTTCATAGGAAGCGGCACACACCACGCTGCGGTCTGAGGCGCCGCCGACGATAACGGGCTTGCCGGCAAGTTCGGGGTTGTCCATAACCTCCACGGAAGCGTAAAAGGCGTCCATGTCAAGATGGATGATGTCGCGTTTCATGGAATGGGGAAAAGATATTTTGGGGGATGCCTCTGGGTGCGTCCCCATGGTGACGGCCGGTAAAGTTTTTTTTGCATCTGCCGAAAAGTAGGTTGAAGGCTTTTAAAAAAGGCCGGTTTTCAACGACGATTACCGCCGTAACAGCCATGGAGGAAGAAAAATGCCGAACCAAAACATGGAAATACTGGTTGTCGATGATGTTTCCTCCCTGCGGACCATCATGAGGGTGCTCCTGCGGAAAATGGGTTACGACCGGGTCAGCGAAGCGGCCAACGGCAGCGACGCGTTTGAAATTCTCCGGAAGAAAAAAATCGATCTCATCATCTCCGACTGGAATATGCCGGAGATGAACGGCTATGAATTGTTGAAGTCCGTGCGTGAAGACAGCGACCTCAGTGATATTCCTTTTATCATGATCACCGCGGAGACATGCGGCAGCAAGGTCGCCATGGCCCTGCAGCTCAAGGTGAATCAGTTTATTCTGAAACCGTTTTCTCTCCAGGTGCTGGAGGAAAAAATCAACATGGTTGTTCATTAGCGCAGGTGCGGGAACCTGCCGCTTTTCTGCCGCTGTCAGGGCAGCGGCTCGGTCGTGTAGGCGATATTGGCCTCGTCCGATGAAAAGCCGGGCAGCTCCTTGCCGGCCTTTACGTCCTCCACCCAGTTCGGGTTCAGCAGTATCGACTTGCCGCTTAAAGCGATGTCCGCATCCAGCAGGGCCTCTTCCGCTGTTTTCCGGTCATGGATCTTGCCGCAGATCATCAGGGGCAGTTTTGTCATCTCCCGGGTGAGCCGGGCCATGGTGTGTTCCGTGCCGAAAGCCCTGTCGCTGAAATTATAGGTGGAGACCGAGACGGCATCGACCCCGGCGGCGTCTATCATGGCGATCATTTCCTGCCACTCGTGCCTGTCCGCAAAAAGCGAAACATCCATGTCGGCGATTCCCCAGTTGGAGATGCGGAAGGTGAGAATGATTTCTTCCGGCACCGCCGCCTTGACCGCCGCGATCACCTCCCCGGCAAAACGGAAGCGGTTGGCCGCACTGCCGCCGTAACCGTCTGTTCGCTTGTTGGAGTAGGAAGAAAGAAACTGGTTGATGAGATAGCCGTGCGCCCCGTGGATTTCGATGGCGGAAAAACCGGCGGCCACCGCACCTTTGGCCGTCTCGACAAAACCATTGACGGCGTGGTCGATGTCAAAGCGGCTCATTTCGTCCGGCACCGGGTAGGGGGCGCCGGTCAGCGGGTTCTGCTGACTGGGGGCAACCGGGCTCGGCGCGATGACCCGGCCCGCCGGATTGACCTCGTTCCAGCTCATGCGGCCGCAGTGAAACATCTGCATCACCGCGAGCGCCCCGTGCCGGTGAATCGCTTCGGTTACCGGGCGCCAGGCGGCGATCTGCCGCTCGGTGAGCAGCCGCGCCTGTCCCGGATAGCCCTGGGCGCTTTCATAATCGGTGACAATCGCCTCGGTAAACACTAGGCCTGCGCCGTTGGCCGCGCGGCGCACCAGGAAATCAAGCACATCCTGGCGGGGAATGGCGTCTTTGACCGATGACATGCGGGTCATCGGCGCTACGCCGAGCCGGTTTTTCAGGGTGAAGTTCTTCAGGGTGAAGGGGGTAAAGGTTTTTCCCGTGTCCGTGCTCATGATTTTTCCTCCTGATTGGGCAAGGTTGTTTGTTTTGACGGGAATGGCAGTTTTTCCCATTCGTCAACCAGCCATTTTTCCACCTCGGCGGGCGGCGGCATGCGGCCCGCGCATTTGATCCCGCCGTTGATGATGAGCGCCGGCGTGGTGATGACCCCATGACGCCATATCTCATCAAGATCGTGGATCTGCTCGATGTCCGCGGCAATGTCCAGCCGCTGCATGATATCGAAAATCATGGTGTTGAGTTTGTTGCAGCTGACGCAGCCGGGGCCAAGGATTTTGATGGTGAGCTGCTGCCGGTTTTGCTCCTTGCCGCCTGAAGCCCGTTCAAACTCCGCACGCAGGGCGTTTTTGTAAAGATCAACGGCAACGGGCGGCACGTAGTTTTCCCGGCTTATTGATTCAAAAAGAAATTCAACCGCCTCGTCAATCTGGATTCCCATGGTGAGAGCCTGCTGCATTGCCTGATCAAGACCGATCAGCCCAATGGTGGCCCGGCCGATTTGTATTTTTTTTTGCATGATTGGCTGTTTAATTAAAAAGTTTGAGTTGTTTCCCCTGGGGTTTGTTTCGTTTTGGGCCGTTCTCTTTCGTTATTTCCACCAGTTCCGACGGAATTTCAGCAAGAAACGGCGATGGTTTCTCCTCGCCTGAACAGGAAAGGAGCAGCCGGTCTTTCGCCCTGGTCATGCCGACATAAAAAAGTCGCCGTTCCTCTTCCGGGTCGCAGCCCGGCATGCGGCAAGGCAGCAGGCCGTCGTTGACTCCGGTAATAAACACCACCGGAAACTCCAGACCCTTGGCCCCGTGCAGGGTCAGCAGCGACACCGCCTCGGCCCGGTCGTCATAGATGGTTGCCGCCCTGTTTTCGGCAAGATGACGGGCGTATGAGGCAAGATCATTGAAAGCGCCTGCCAGCCGGAGAAAGCGCTGGGCATTGGCGGCAGCGGGATCGCGCCGGAAAAGGGAAAAAAGCGGCTGATAGGCACGGGCAAGGGAGGCGGGCGCCGTATCATGAAAAACCTTTGTCGCCTGTCGCAGGGTGTCCAGTATTGTCGCCTGTCCGGCGCCAAGGGGCAGGGACTGCATGCTGCTGAAGAAATCCGGGCCGGTAAGGGGGAGCTCCTTTTCCAGCCGCGCCAGGGCCACGGGGCCTATTCCCGGCATTTCCCGGCAGAGGGCCAGGGCGTCCACCGGGGTGGCGATGCCTGCCGCAACCAGTGTGGCAAGGGCAAGGGGGAGAATGTCCTTTCCCATGAAAAAGGGGCGCGCGCCCACCAGTTGAAACGGAATGCCCCGGCGTTCCAGGGCCTCGGCCAGGGATTCGGCCTGGCGGGAGAGGCGGTAAAGAACGCCGATGTCACGGAAGGTGTACCGGCGTTCCTCGCCGCTGGAGCGGCCGGAATTAATGGAAAAGCTTGAGATGCCGCCCAGGAGTTTTTCGATCTGCCTGACCACGTGTTCGGCTTCCGCCCGCCCGCTTGGCGCGGTAAAAAGGGAGATGCGGCCCGCGGTAGGGCGTTCCGCCGTTATCTTTACGTCGCTGCGGACCCGGTTATGGCGGATCAGATCGCTTGCCGCGGCAAGAATAACAGGTGCGGAACGGTAATTGCGGTCAAGGGCCAGACATTCTGTTCCCGGTTCCTCGGCAAAACGGAGGAAGAAGGTCAGGTCGCTGCCCCGGAAGCCGTAAATGGACTGGTTGGCGTCGCCGATGACAAAGAGGGAGGCGGACCGGCCCAGCAGGGAAACCAGGGTGAACTGGCTCCGGTTGACATCCTGGAATTCATCAACAAAGAGATGGCGCACCCGGTCCCGCACCAGCTCCGCAAAATCGGCATCGTTTTGCAGTTTCTCGACAAAGACGGCAATGATCATCTCCAGGTCGACGGCCTTGATATTTTTCAGTTCCGCGAGATACGGGGTGACGAGTGGTACGTTTTCCGGCAGCGGCGGAAAGGCGCGAATAGCCTGAATGATTTTTTTTCGTTCCCCTGGTGTTGCCCCGGCATAAAGGCGTTTGACCAGCAGTTCGCGATCGTCGTCGCCGATGACCGCCAGATCCGGAGTTTCCCGCTGCAGCCAGTCGAGACAGAAGCGGTGGAAGGTGCCGACAAAGACCCGTTCCGATCCCTCACCCGCTTTTTGCAGCAGGCGGTCCTTGACCTCATCCGCCGCCCGGTTGGTAAAGGTGATGGCGGCAATGTGCCCGGGGTCGATTTTTCGTACCGTCAGCAAATGAGCCAGGCGGGCAACCAGGGTGTGGGTCTTGCCGGTGCCGGGTCCGGCGGACACCAGAATGCGGCGGGCACTGCTGCTGACCGCCTGCTGCTGCTTCGTGTTGGCGGCGGCCGGAGCGGCCGGTAATGCCGGTTCGCGGTCGCGATGCGGAGCGCTGTTCGGCACGGCGTTTTTTGGTTTTTTTCCGGCTTGCGGCGGCTGATCGGCAAAGAGGGCGGCCTGGCCGCGCAAACGTTCGATCTCGCCCTCGGCAAAGGCGTGGATGACCCCGAACTCGCCGTCAAAGCCCGCCCGGCGGATCACCCTGCGCGTGCGTATCCTGGCAACCGCTTCAGCCAGCAGGGGCGAAAAGGCATTGATTTCTTCAGGCGGGGCATGGAGAAAGAGGTTGAATTCCGAGCCGAAGCGGTTGACCGTTTTCCGGTACTGCTCCATGACCCCCTTGCCGGCAGGGCCTTTGCCCATGATCTCGCCGATCACTTCGGGCAATGGGATGAGGCTTTGAAATGTCGGGCCGTTTTCCGGATAAAAGGGAGTGTCCCGGTCGGCCAGGTCCATCACACGGTGGAAGACGCCGACAGTGAGCGGCTTGCCGCAGACCGGGCATATCCCCCGGCAGCCCCTGGTCTCGTTGGGCTCCATGACGACATTGCACTTGCGGTGGCCGTCCAGATGGTATTTGCCCTCTTCCGGGAAAAATTCCATGGTGCCGAGAAAGCCCAGGGATGGCTTTTGCAGGGCCTTTTTCAGGGAGAAGAAATCGAGTTCGCAGTCAAAGAGGTTGACCTCCCGGCCCAGCTTCCCAGGGGAGTGGCAGTCGGAATTGGAGATCAGGGTGTAGCGGTCCAGGGCCGAGACCAGCCGGTTCATGTCCGGGTCCGACGACAGGCCGGTCTCCAGCGCAAAAATATGGGGGGTGAGATCGCCGAAACATTCCTCGATGGAGTCAAAACCTGATTTTGAGCCGAACAGGGAAAACCAGGGGGTCCAGATATGGGCCGGCACCAGGAATCCCTCTTCCATCTCCTCGAGCTGGATTTCCAGCAGGTTCCGGGAGTCAAGGCCTAAAATGGGGCGGCCGTCGGACTCGATGTTGCCGATGGCGGCCAGCCGCCGGTTGATCCGTTCGGCGGCTTCGAGATCCGGGGCAAAGAGGATGTTGTGCACCTTGCGCACCCGGTCGTGCCGTTTGTAGATGGAGCTTATTTCCGCGGTCAGGATGAAGCGCACCGGGATGTCCTCGGGGGCAACGCCGGGCAACGCCGGGGCGTTTTTTTCATCGCGCAGCTTGAACAGGCCGGGCTCGGCCGGGATAAGCTGCTCCTTTAACTGCTGAAACCAGCCGGGATGGGTAAAGTCGCCGGTGCCGATAAGGTGGATGCCCTTGACCCGCGCCCAGGCGGAAAGACCGGCAACCGTGCTTTCCTTGCTGGTGGCCCGGGAAAAGGGAGAATGGATATGGAGGTCGGCGAGAAATTTCATGGATTGTTTTTTTGCGGCGCCATCTTTTTTTGACATTCGTCGGAAGCGGAATTAAGGTATCGACTTACTATAAGGACCACGATGCAAAGTTCCAAGGAGAAAATTTTGTCATGAACCTTGAACTCGGAATGCGGGACTCAATACCCTGAACCCAAAATATGAAGGATGCAATCATGTCGGAACTGATGGATGTCATTATTGTCGGAGCCGGACCGGCCGGTCTGCAGGCGGCGGTTCATGCCGCGCGTAAAAAAACCACCGTGCTGGTGCTGGGTCGTCCGCAGAAAAGCGCCATTTACTGGGCCCATGTGGAAAATTATCTTTGTGTCGACGGGGTGACCGACGGCCATGAACTGCTGAAAATCGGTCGTGAGCAGGCTGTCCGTTTCGGCGCCCGCTTTGTCGAGGAGGACGTGCTGGGCATTGAGCAGGTTGACGATCAGTACCAGGTGCGGACGGAAAGCGGGCTGTATCGGGGGCGGACGTTGATTCTTGCCACCGGCACCCACAAGAACAAGCTGAAGGTGGCCGGCGAAAAAGAACTGACCGGCAAGGGAGTCAGCTATTGTGTTGATTGCGACGCCAATTTTTTCCGTAATGCCAGGGTGGCGGTGGTGGGCAATGAAAGCGCCGCGGTGGATGGGGCCTTGACATTGCTGAAATACGCCTCGGAAGTGCACCTTGTCGCCCGGGAACTCGCCGTTTCAGCGGAACTCGCCGAAAAGATCAAGGGCAGCGGGGTCACGCTGCATCTGGGCAGCTGGGTGAAGGAAATCGTCGGCGACAAAACAGTGGAGAAACTGGTGCTGGAGGATGGCTCCATGCTCGATGTCGATGGGGTTTTCGTCGAACTCGGCGCCAAGGGGGCCATGGAACTTGCCACCAATCTCGGCGTCCAGCTCGACATGGAGTCCTTTTCCTTTATTGACACGAATAAACGCCAGGAAACCAATCTGCCCGGGGTCTATGCGGCGGGTGATATTGCCGGTCCTCCCCATCAGATGGCCAAGGCGGTGGGTGAAGGCTGCGTGGCGGGCTGGTATGCGGCCAATTACGCCAACAAGCAGAAACGGGAGCAAGGCGCCGATTGATGGGCAAGGAGCAGGAGGCCCTGTACATGGAGATTGCCCTGGAGGAGGCGCGGCGCGCCGCCGAACGGGGGGAGGTGCCGGTGGGCGCGGTGCTGGTGGGCGCGGGCGGCGAGGTGCTGGCCCGGGACGGCAACCGTACCATTGAACTGCATGATCCCTGCGCCCATGCGGAAATCCTGGTTCTGCGCCGGGCAGGGGAAAAAACGGCTAATTACCGCTTGGGCGGCACCACCATCTATGTCACGGTGGAGCCCTGTGTCATGTGCGCCGGGGCGTTGGTACATGCCAGGGTGAGCCGTCTTGTCTTCGGCGCCGATGATGTCAAGGCCGGGGGCGTTGTTTCGCGCTACGGGGTGGGCATGGATAAAAAACTGAATCATACCCTGCTGGTGGAAGGGGGGCTGCTGGCGGAACAGTGTTCTTTGCTGATGAGTTCCTTTTTCCGGGAAAGAAGAAAAAAAGCGAAAGACCTCTAAAATTCCCCTTTGAAAAAGTCGTCTTTGGTTGTAAAGTGCCTGTCTTTGCAAATGACGAAGATGTGGAGAGGTGACCGAGAGGCCGAAGGTGCACGACTGGAAATCGTGTGTACGGAAACGTACCGAGGGTTCGAATCCCTCCTTCTCCGCCAGTTTGCAGAACATAGCAGGGTGACCGTTCAGCTCTTTTTTTGATTACGAGTGTGATAGCCGGGTCCCGCGCAACAGAGGCTCATGAACCCCGTCAGGTCCGGGAGGAAGCAGCGGTAATGAATCCCCTTTGTGTGCCGCGGGGGTGCCTGGCTATCATTTTTTCAGGCCACCCTCGACAGATACCGGAACGGTTGCCCGTCTTGAGACGGCAATTATCGCAATTTCATTGATAAGCAGCCATTATCAATTTTCTCATTATCAATTACCATGTCCTATCTTGTCCTTGCCCGCAAATGGCGGCCCCAGACTTTCGCTGACGTCGTTGGTCAGGAGGCGGTTGTCCGCACCCTGCGGAACGGACTTGCGCGCAACCGGGTTGCCCATGCCATGATTTTTTCCGGCGTGCGGGGCGTGGGCAAGACCACCCTTGCCCGTATCATGGCCAAGGCCTTGAACTGCCTGGGAGACGGCGGAGAAAAGCCCTGCAATCAGTGCCGGTCGTGCCTGGAAATCACCGCCGGTTCCGCGGTGGATCTTCAGGAAATAGACGGCGCTTCCAACCGCGGCATCCAGGAGATTCGCGAGCTCAAGGAAAACATCCGTTTTTTTCCCACCCAGAACCGTTTCAAGGTTGTCATCATCGACGAGGTTCACATGCTCACCACCGAGGCCTTCAACGCCCTGTTGAAGACCCTGGAGGAGCCGCCCGAACACGTTTATTTCATGTTTGCCACCACCGAGCTGCACAAGGTGCCCATTACCATTCTGTCCCGCTGCCAGCGGTATGAGTTGAAGCGAGTTCCTTTTGGTCAGCTGGTTTCGTTTTTTGAGAGGATTTCCGCCCGTGAAGAGGTGGAGATCCCCCGCCAGGCCCTGGAGATGATCGCTCGGGAGGCCGACGGCAGCGTGCGTGACGGGTTGAGTCTGCTGGATCAGGTTTTTTCCTTCGGCGGGACAACGGTCACGGTCGATGATGTGGTGCAGGTGCTCGGCCTGGTTGACCAGCGGATTTTTTTCGGCCTGGCCGAGGCGATTTTGTCCGGCAATCTGGCCGGCTGTTTTGACCTGCTGGCAAAGGCCTATGATGCCGGTCTTGATCTCAAGCGGTTTGCCTCGGATCTCATTGCCTACATGCGCGCACTGCTCATTTGTCGCACAAGTCCGCACCCCGAGGTCATGCTTGATGTTTCCGATCAGGAGCTTGACGAGCTGCGCGAGTTGAGCGCCAGGTACGGACGGGAAACGCTGTCCCTTGTCTTTCAGTTGCTTTTTACCGGCGCAAGCGAGATGCAGTATTCCGCTCATCCCCGTTTGGTGCTGGAAATGGCCTTTATCAAGGCGGTCCAGGCGGGAGAGGTGACTCCCGCGGCCACGCTGCTCGCCCGGCTTGATGATCTGGTGCGGAAGGGGGGAGGGGGAAACTTTGCTCCGACAGGTCCCGCCGAACCGGCCGTAACTGTCACGGCGCGGCCCGTACCGTCGTCGGCCAAGGCAATCCCCGTGCCGGGTGCGGAGCGGGGGGCCGATGCTGCTCCGGTTGCCGGGGAAGAAAAGGCGGTTGCGCCGATAAAAGAGGCCGAAAAAGACAAAGAGATCGCCGTTGCGCCGCACGCCGAGAAGGCCGGGCCGGAGGAGATGAAAAAAAGCGGGCTTGCGATTCATCCCCGTGCCAGGGATGTGCGACGGAACTGGGATGAATTCCTGGCCTATGTCAAGGAAAGAAAGCCCTGGATGGCTCAGGTGCTGCGTCTTTGTGAAAATCCCCGGGAAGAGGGGACGGAACTGCTTATCCGTTTTGAAAATCCATCCGATTGCACCTTGCTGCAAAAGACGGAAAATGTTAAGGATCTGACGGAGTATGCATTGGATTTCTTCCAGAAGGATCTGACGCTGAAGATCGGCAGCCGCGGGGACGGGAGCGGAGAAGCGGTCCATGACGGGCCGAAGGAAGAACGGCGGGCCCTGGCTAATGATCCGCTGGTGCAGATGACACTTGATGTGTTCGGCGGTCAGGTGGGAGCGATCCGCACCGGGCCGAGGTTTCGATAAATTGGTCTAACTGGTCTAACCAGCCTCTGTGGTCTTGCTGGTCAGTGGTTTTTGAGTCAGGCGGGTTGGACCAACAAGACCAATAGGATCAATAAGACCAATAAGACCAGCAGGACCAGTCAGACCAGTCAGACCAGTCAGACCAGTCAGACCAGTCAGACCAGTAAGACCAACAGGACGAACATTATGGATATGGATTCGATTTTAAAAAGGGCGCAGCAATTCCAGTATCAGATGAGCCAGATGCAGGAGGAGTTGGCGCGGCGCACCATCACCACCACTGTCGGCGGGGGCATGGTGAGCGTCACCGTCAACGGAAAATTCGAGGTCGTCTCATTGCGCATCGACAAAGAGGCGATTAATCCGGCGGAGCCGGAAATGCTGCAGGATCTGGTGATTGCCGCGGTAAATGACGCCATGCGCCAGGCCAGGGAGATGACCCAGTCCGAACTGTCGAAGTTGACCGGCGGACTCGGTATCAATCTGCCGGGCATGTTCGGCGGGTGAGCAAAAGGTGAACGTTGTCCCTCCGGCCCTTGAAAGGCTGATTGTCGACCTGAACCGGTTGCCCGGAGTGGGACGGAAAACGGCGACGCGCCTTGCCCTGCATCTCCTTCGCCGTCCGGCGGCGGAGGCCCGGGTGCTGGCGCGCGATTTGGCGGAGCTGCATGAGGCAATCCGCTTGTGTTCCAACTGTTTTGCCTTTTCCGAGACCGATCCCTGCGCCATCTGCGCGGACCATCGGAGGAGCAGCCGGCTGATCTGTGTCGTGGAAGAGGCGGCGGATCTCATGGCCATCGAAAAAACCGGGACATTTCAGGGGCAATACCATATCCTGCACGGGGTCCTGTCGCCCATGGACGGTATCGGGCCGGATGAAATCAAGGTCAATGATCTGCTGAAACGCATTGAGCGCCAGCAGGCCGAAGAGGTGCTGATCGCCACCAGTTCCACCGTGCCGGGTGAGGCGACCGCCGCGTATCTCATCGAATGTCTGCGGGCGGCCAATGTGAAACTGACCCGGCTTGCCTGCGGGATACCCATGGGCATGGACATCAAATATGCGGATGAACTGACCTTGAGCCGGGCGATTGAGGCACGGAAAAGGTATTGACCGATTGCATCAAGCGATGCATAATGTTCTTGACAGAGGCGCTCTTTATTGGTATTTCCTTCCCGTTTAGAGAGTCATGTGAAAAAAACAGGCGCGTAACTCAGTGGGAGAGTGCTACCTTGACATGGTAGAAGTCGGCGGTTCAATCCCGCCCGTGCCTACCAGAATATTGAGCGTTGTGGTACGGATAAAGAAACTTCGCAATAGACACTGTTGCGAAGTTTCTTTATTCGTACCTGAGAAAATGACGCACAGGCTGAAATCAAATTCCAATGTCTGAAATCCGGTTGAGCATAAAAGACGGCGAGTCAAAGACCTTTCCCGACGGCACTGTCGTGGCCGAGGCGGTGAAGGAGCTTTGTTCGAGCAAGGAGCGCAAGCGTGTCATCGCGGCACGACTCGGCGACCGGCTTGTTGATCTTTCCGAGGCGCTGCATGAAGACTGGGTGATTGAGCCGATCACGAAAGATTCACCGGAAGGTCTGCATATCCTGAGGCACAGCGCGTCGCACATCATGGCGGAAGCGGTAGTGTCTCTTTACGGACCGGAAGTCAAGGTGGCCATCGGTCCGGCCACTGATGACGGTTTTTATTATGATTTTGACCGGGCGGCGCCGTTCACCCCGGATGATTTCGACGCCATTGAAGCCAGGATGCGGGAAATCGTTGCCGCCGCCCGTCCTTTCAGCCGGAAGACGCTCTCGCTCAGCGAAGCCAAAAAGTTTTTTCAGGAAAAAGGGCAGGTTTATAAAGTTGAATTGCTCGACGATATAAAGGATGACACGGTTAGCCTTTACAGCCAGGGCGATTTTGTCGACCTCTGCCGGGGACCGCATATTGCCGATAGCAGTCAGCTGCAGGCTTTCAAGCTGATCCGCATCGCCGGCGCCTACTGGCGCGGGGATGAAAAGCGGCCGATGCTGCAACGCCTTTACGGAACGGCATTTTTTGACCCCAAGGAGCTGAAACAATATCTGTATCAGCTGGAAGAGGCGAAAAAAAGAGACCATCGCAGGCTGGGGAAGGAGCTTGAGCTTTTTACCATCAGCGACCAGGTGGGTCCGGGTCTCATCCTCTGGCAGCCCAAAGGGGCGCTGGCACGCAAGCTGATCGAGGATTACTGGAAGGACGAGCATTACCGGAACGGCTATGAGCTGCTTTACACCCCGCACATTGCCAAGCGCGATATGTGGGCCACCAGCGGCCATCTTGACTTTTATGTGGATGACATGTTTTCCCCCATGGAGGTCGAGGACGTCAGCTATCAGCTGAAGCCGATGAATTGCCCGTTCCATATCGCCATCTACAAAACGAAAAAAAGAAGTTACCGGGAATTTCCGATCCGCTGGTGCGAGCTGGGAACCGTCTACCGGTTCGAGCGAACCGGTGCTTTGCAGGGTTTGATGCGGGTCCGCGGCTTCACCCAGGATGATGCCCATATTTTCACCCTGCCGGAACAGCTGGATGACGAGATTTTCAATATTCTCGACCTGAACCTGCATATTCTCCGGTCGTTTGGCTTTACTGAATACGATATCTATCTGTCCACCCAGCCGGAAAAATTTGTCGGCACCCCGCAGAACTGGGAAAAGGCCACCGATGCCTTGAAACGGGCCCTGGAAAGAAAAGGGCTTGCCTATCAGGTTGATCCGGGTGAGGGGGTTTTTTACGGGCCGAAGATTGATATCAAGATCAAGGATGTGCTGGGCCGCGCCTGGCAGTGCTCAACCATTCAGGTGGATTTTAATCTGCCCGATCGTTTCCAGCTGGGCTATACCGCCGAAGACGGCAAGGAACACCAGCCGATCATGATCCACCGGGCCCTGATGGGCTCCTTGGAACGCTTTTTCGGTGTGCTCATCGAACATTACGCTGGCGCCTTTCCCCTCTGGATGGCTCCGGTGCAGGCCAAGGTGCTCAATATCACCGACGCGCAGCTTGATTACGTTGACACGGTTTACCAGCAACTGCGACAGGCCGGTATCAGGGTGGAAAAAGACACCCGCAATGAAAAATTGAATTATAAGATCAGGGAAGCGCAGATGGCAAAAATTCCCTATATGGTCATTGTTGGAGATAAGGAGAAGGAAACAGGCATGGTGACGGTACGTCTGCGCGACGGCAAGAATCTCGACCCGATGTCTGTTTCCGCTTTTGCAGAGCTGATCCGGAGCGAAAGCCTGAAGCGATAGCCGATTGTTGTCACCGGGAAAGACTTTGTAAAATTTGTTTGTCCGCGAACAAGTGGAGGTAAGCGTATTAAAAGAAAAAAAAGTGAAAAGGACGGACGTGAGCCACGGACCAGGGTTAATGAGCTGATCAAGGAATATGAGATCAGGGTCATTGGTGACGATGGGCAGCAGCTCGGCATTCTGAAAACAAAGGAAGCCTTGGCCATTGCCGAACAGGCGGGTCTCGATCTGGTTGAAATATCACCAAACGCCGAACCTCCTGTCTGCCGGATCATGGATTACGGCAAATACCGCTATGAGCAGAGCAAGAAACAGGCGGAAGCAAAGAAAAAGCAGACTGTCGTCGAAGTGAAGGAGATTAAGCTCCGTCCCAAGACTGAAAAGCATGATCTTGATTTCAAGATTCGCAATATCCGAAAATTTTTAGCACAGAAAAATAAAGTCAAAGTGACCATGAGATTCCGGGGAAGGGAGATTGTCTATGCCGATACCATCGGCCTTTCTCTTTTGAACCACATCGCGGAGTCGCTCGATGATGTCGCAACAATCGTTCAGGCTCCGACCATGGAAGGACGGCAGATGGCCATGTATGTGGCGCCGAAGAATTAACGGTTGCAGGGGCAAGAAGGACATCGAATTTTTTATATAACGAGTAATGTCAACAGGAGTTATTGTCATGCCAAAAATGAAAACCAACAGAGGGGCCGCAAAGCGCTTCAAGATGAGCGGTTCCGGCAAGGTTATTCGCAGTAAGGCGTATACCAGTCATATCCTGACCAAAAAGTCCACAAAGAGAAAAAGAAATCTGCGGAAGGCAGGTGTGGTTGATGCCAGCGATGTGAAGGGAATCAAACGTATTCTGCCCTATATGTAGACCAAGGAGATTGAAATGCCCAGAGTTACTCGCGGCTTTAAAGCACGCCGCAGAAGAAATAGAGTTTTGAAACTGGCAAAAGGTTTTGTCGGCGCAAGAAGTCGCCTTTTCCGTACAGCCACCGAGACGGTTGATCGTGCTCTCTGTTATGCATACAGGGATCGCCGCGCGAAAAAACGCGATTTCCGTCGTTTGTGGATCGTTCGCATCGGCGCTGCCGCAGAACAGAACGGAACTTCCTATAGCCGTTTGATTGGTGGTCTGAAGAACGCAGGTGTGGAGCTTGATCGCAAGGTCCTCTCCAACCTCGCGATTCTTGATCCCAACGCATTTACCGCTGTTGCGAAGCTTGCTTCCTGATTCCGACGAAATCCTTTTTTTTTCGTTGCTGTCTTTTAACTCCTGCGGAAATGTGACGGCTTTGTCGAGACTTCGGCGGCTGATTTTCGTGGCAAGAAAGCAAAACCTTGTCATGAAGTGAAGGTCGATCGATCGACGCGTGGCGAAACCGCCGGATGTGCCTGCTGTCTCCAAGCCGCATGGCCCAAGAAAGGACTTTCACGGTGGAGCAACCAAACCGGTTGCTCCAGATCATGAAAGTCCTTTTATCACTCTTGCGCACGGATAACGTCGTGCTGCACCTGTGGAAAAGGCAATTATCCTCCAGGGAACGATATGATGGAAGAAGAATTACTTCGCCTGCAACAATCCGCATTGGCCGATCTTGACGCGATCACGCTGGCAAGTGAGCTGGAACCGTATCGTGTCAAATATCTCGGCCGGAAAAGCGATTTCACCGGACTTATGCGTCAGCTTGGCCGGGTTGCGGCGGATGAACGACCGCGGATCGGCAAGCTGGCCAATGAAATCAAAGCGGACCTTGAAAGCCGTTTTGCCGTGAAAAAAGAAGAGCTGGAAAGTTCGGCCGCAGCCAAGGCCGGAGATGCCCGGCTTGATTTGACGTTGCCCGGCAGAGCAATTCCGTTTGGGAAACTTCATCCGGTGACGCAGATCATGGAAGAGATCTGCGCGATTTTCGAAAGCATGGGTTTCGGGGTGGCCGAAGGGCCTGATGTGGAAACCGATTTCTATAACTTCGAGGCATTGAACATTCCCAAACATCATCCTGCCCGGGATATGCATGATACTTTCTACATTAACGAAAGTCTGCTGCTGCGCACCCACACGTCGCCCATGCAGGCCCGTATCATGGAGACGCAGTCGCCGCCGCTCAGGATGATAGCGCCGGGCAAGGTGTACCGTTGTGATTCGGATATCACCCATACCCCCATGTTTCATCAGGTTGAGGGATTTCTTGTTGATAAAAAGGTTTCCTTTGCCGATCTGCGCGGGGTGCTCGGTGTTTTCATCACCAAGATGTTTGACGACCGCACCACCATGCGCGCCCGCCCGAGCTTTTTTCCATTTACCGAACCAAGCGCTGAAATAGACATTGCCTGCGTCATCTGTCGCGGCAAAGGGTGCCGTGTCTGTAAACATACCGGCTGGCTTGAAATTCTCGGCGCCGGCATGATTGATCCGGAAGTTTTCAAGCAAGTCGGCTATGATCCCGAGCAGTACAGCGGTTTTGCCTTTGGGCTCGGCGTTGAACGTATTGCCATGCTGAAATACGGCATCAACGACATTCGGCTTTATTATGAAAACGACCTTCGTTTCCTTTCTCAGTTTTAAATTAAGCCCAAAATAGCTGCCCCATGAAATTTACAATTGACTGGCTGAAACAATATGTCGATCTGACCATCAGCCCCCAGGAACTGGCTGATCGTCTCACCATGGCCGGACTTGAGGTTGATGGTGTTGTGACGCTTTTTTCCGATCTGGACGGCGTCAAGGTTGCGGAAATACTTTCGGTGACGCCGCATCCGGACGCTGATCGGCTGGTTTTATGCCAGGTGGCGGTGGGGGAGGAACAGATGCAGATTGTCTGCGGCGCCCCCAATGCCCGCGCCGGTCTTTTTACCGCCGTTGCTTTGCCGGGCGCGGTTCTGCCTTCCGGGCTGGTGATCAAAAAAAGCAAAATACGCGGCCAGGCCTCCCATGGGATGCTTTGTTCGGAAAAGGATCTCGGCATCAGTGAAAGCCATGCCGGCATCATGGAGCTTGATTGGCTCAGCCGGTCCGGGGAAAATCTGGTGGATGTGCTTGCCTTGGCGGACACGATGATCGAGGTTGATCTCACCCCCAATCGACCGGACTGCACCAGCGTCATCGGCATCGGCCGTGAGGCGGCCGCCTTCTGCAACACGGCTTTGCAACTGCCTGTCGGCAAAGCTGACACCCCGCAACTCACCGGCGCCGGAATTCCCTTTCGGGTGACGGTTGAAGACAGTGACTGCACCCGTTATGCGGCCAGGCTTCTGAAAAATGTCAGCATCGGCCCATCACCCTGGTGGCTGAAAAAGAGATTGCTCAGCGTTGGGCTGCGTCCCATTAACAATGTGGTTGATGTCACCAACTTTGTCATGCTCGAGTATGGCCAGCCGCTTCATGCCTTTGATTTCAGCAAGCTGGCCGGAGGCGCCATTGCCGTTCGCAAGCCCCGGCAAGGCGAGACCCTGACAACACTTGACGGTTCCGTCCGTCAGCTCGATGCCGACATGATGCTGATCTGCGACGGGGAAAAACCGGTCGCGGTGGCCGGCGTCATGGGCGGCGAAAACTCGGAAGTGGATGCAAAGACGACCGAGGTGCTGCTCGAATCCGCCTGTTTTAATCCGGTCAGTGTCAGACGTACGGCGAGAAAGCTGAATATGGCCACCGACGCCTCATATCGTTTCGAGCGGGGAGTTGATCCCCTGCTTGCCCCTGTTGCCCTGGAAAGGGCGGTGAGGCTGCTGTGCCTGGTCGCCGGAGCAACTGTCGTTGCCGACGGGGTGGATTGGGCGGACGGAGTATGCCGTCGTGATTGTATTGCTCTGCGGGTGACGAAAACCAACGACCTGCTGGGCTCTGCTTTTAAGAGTGAAGAAATAGCCGCATTGCTGGCCGGCATTGAGATTGAAAGTTCGCTCCTTGATCCGGACACCCTGCAGGTGACACCGCCTAGCTTTCGGGTCGATCTTGAAAGAGAGATTGACCTGATTGAAGAGGTGGCCCGGCTCAAAGGGTATAACGAGTTTCCCCATACCATGCCCCTGGTGCCCATGTCCGCCGCCTTGCCGGACCCGGCGCGGCAACTGCGCAAAGACATTTCCTCCATTATGGTGTCGCTCGGGTTTTATGAGGCGATCAACTACAGCTTTGTCGATCCCCGGCATTTCGACATGCTTGGTCTGGCCGAGGATGACCCTGGACGGCAAACGGTCAAGCTCCTCAATCCGCTGGCCGAGGATCAGTCGGTTTTGCGCACTCTGCTGCTGCCTGGATTGCTGGAAAATGTCCGGCGCAATGTCAATCACCAGGTGCCGGACGTCAGGCTTTTTGAAACCGGCAAATGTTTCGTCCCTGCACGGGAAGCGACTCAGCAGCCGGAGGAAGAGACGTGGCTCACGGCCGTGATCAGCGGTCGCAGATGCCCCGGCGCCCCGATTCTCCATGCCGGAGAGGAAAAGGTCGATATTTACGATATCATCGGCGTGGTTGATACGCTCAAGCGTGAACTGCGGCTGGCAAATCTTGAAATGCTGCCCCGTCCGGACCGGGTTCCCGTCTACTGTGAGCGTGACAGCTTTGTCCGTCTTGCAGCCGGCGGCAAGGAAGTTGGTCATTTCGGCAGGGTGAGCGCCGCGGTTCTCGTCCAGTTCGGCATCAAGCAGGATGTTTATTTTGTCGGTATCCGCATGGACCTGTTGCTTGTGCAACCGAAGGTCGGCAAACAGTTTGTTGCTCTGCCCAAATTCCCTTCCGTCAAGTGGGACATCGCCATTGTCGTGCCCGAGCAGGTCGGGTCAGGCGAGATCGTTGCCGCCATCAGGGATTGCGGGGATCCTCTTGTCGAGCAGGCGGAGATTTTCGATGTCTACCGCGGCGATGTCATCGGTCCCGGATTGAAGAGTGTAGCCGTCAAGGTTGTTTACCGATCCGCCGAACAGACCCTGGATGATGAAACAGTGGGCGAGACACATAAGAAAATTGTTGAAATGATCCTGGCCCGCTTCCACGGCCGGCTACGCGAGGTATAACTCCCATGAAGCCCAATCTCACCCGGAAGGAGCTGGCCCAGGTTATTAATGAAAAACTGGGAATTTCTCAACGCAGCGCGGCGGAACTCGTGGACCGGATTTTTTCCACCTTGAAAAATACCCTGCTTGACGAGGAGCCGGTCAAGCTTGTCCAGTTCGGCACCTTCACCGTCAGAAAGAAGTCTCCCCGGATAGGGCGGAATCCCCGCACCGGTGAAACCATGGAGATCGCCCGGCGCAGCATGGTGTCATTTAAGGCCAGCAAGTGTTTGCGGGAGAAAATTAATTCCTGATGACTGAAGGGGAAGGGCAGCGCCGGCACGCTTGTTGCGCGAAAAAGTGAGCACGGCGGGCGCACGGGCCAGGGAGATAACGAACCGTCATAAAAATAATTCTCTTTGATCTCCGCTTCCTTGTGGGGCGAAAAGTGCCGTTGTTTCGATCCGGCACGGAAAAGCAAGGGTGTTTTTTCCTTCATAAGATGCTATGATGAGGGCGTTGTGCAACTGACCTTGGAACCAATGACGAAAAAGCGGATCAGTGAACGGCAAACCTCCCAATCATACGGACAGTCACATCGGTGAGGTCGCGGACGACCTCACGCGGTCGATTCCTGAGAAGAAATATTTCAGAATCGGCGAGGTCTGTGAAATAGCAGGCGTCAAGCAGCACGTGCTCCGCTACTGGGAGTCAGAGTTCAAGCAGCTGATCCGTCCTCATCGCGCCTCGTCGAAACAGCGTCTTTATCGCCGGATGGATGTTGAAAATATCCTGCGCATCAAGAAACTGCTCAAGGAGGACGGTTTTACCATCCCGGGCGCCAAGAAACTTCTGCTGCAACAAAAAAACGAACCGTCGGCCGAAGCAAAGACCGGATCCGCATCGGATGTTCGTGTTTTCCTGGCGGGAATCAAAGAAGAATTGCAGGGCATACAGCGATTATTGCAGGACAAGTGACAACTTTCTTGTAATGGCGCTTGACAGTTTATGGGAAGCCTGCTACATAAGTGCACAAATCACATATTTACGGTCGAAACAAATCGGGATGTAGCGCAGTCTGGTAGCGCACTTGAATGGGGTTCAAGGGGCCGGAGGTTCGAATCCTCTCATCCCGACCACTAATAGCAAGGGGGGGTTAACTGAACAACGGTTAACTCCTTTTTTTTTTGCAGTTGATTCGAATAATCTGCTCGGCGGGAGACCCTGCCAAGAAGATCCGTGCCCATGATAAAAGACGACAAGCTTTCAAACGTTATCGGAACGTTGCAGAGGCTTTCCTCCGCAATATTCAGTGATGCCCTGCAGCGCAAACTCATCCTCGACAATCTGACCGAGGGTGTCTTTACCGTTGATACCGAGCTGAAGCTCACTTCACTCAATAAGTCCGCTGAAACCATCCTCGGCATCAGCGAGGAAGAGGCGCTGGGCAGACTCTGCCATGAAATTTTCCCGTCCCACAATGACGATCGCTTCTGCATAGTCGATCAGGTTCTTGCAACACGGCAACCGCTTCTCAAGCAAACCAAAATTCTCAAGATTGCCGGGCAGGATATCCCGCTGCTGGTCAGCGCTTCTCCCCTGGAAGACAATAATGGCGACGTTGTCGGCGGGGTCCAGTCCTTTCAGGAAATCCGGGAAATCTTTTACCGGCAGCTCATTCTCGACAGTTTTTTTGACGGGGTCGTCACGGTTGATGCGGATTCGAACATTACCCTGTTCAACAAGGCGGCGGAAAAAATAACCGGCTTTTCCCTTGAGCAGGTGATCGGCAAATCCTTTACCGACATCTTTGCCCGGGCAAGCGATTCCGTTGCCGCAACCGGCGCGCACACGGCGCTCGGCCAGGCCATGCAAAGCGGCAAACCGGCCCTGGATGAATCGACCTCGCTTCTCACCGCCGATGAGCAGATTCTGCCGGTCAGTGTCCAGGCCGCGCCGCTCATCGATCTTCACGGCAATATTATCGGCGGGGTGATGGTTTTTCGTGACAACACCGACAGCATCCGGAGCCGGCACATTCTGGACAGCGTGGCGGACGGTGTTTTCACCGTCAATCATGATTTCCGTATCACCTCCTTTAATCGTTCCGCGGAAAAGATCACCGGTTATACATGTTCCGAGGTACTCGGCAAAAAGTGCGACGAGGTTTTGTGCGGTTCGCTTTGCGGGGCGAGTTGCCCGGTAGCCAGGGCCATGGAGTCCAAGGAAAAGGTGCATGAAGGCGATGTGATCATCCGCGGCAAAATGGGCAGACAGATTCCGGTGACGATCTGCGTTACCGCCCTGATTGATGATCAGGGCAACAGCATCGGCGGGGTTGAGACATTTCGCGACCGCACGGAAATCCTCCAGCTGCGCAGTCGCCTGCTTGAGGAAAGCACGAAGGAAGGAATTTACAGCAAAAGCAAAAAAATGCAGCAGCTCATGGCGGTGCTGCCTGAATTTGCCAAAAGTGACAGTAATATTCTGATTCTCGGGGAAAGCGGCACCGGCAAGGAGGTTATTGCCAACGCCATCCACGGCATGAGCAACAGAAGCACCGCTCCTTTTGTCGCCCTCAACTGCGGAGCCTTGCCCGATACCTTGCTGGAATCCGAACTTTTCGGTTATAAGGCCGGTGCCTTTACCGACGCCAAACATGACAAGCAGGGGCGTTTTGCCGTTGCCGACAAGGGCACCATTTTTCTCGATGAAATCGGCGATATTTCCCCGGCCATGCAGGTCAAGCTTCTGCGGGTGCTGCAGTCAAAAACCTATGAGCCCCTCGGCTCGAATACTCCGGTGAAAACCCGGGCCAGGGTCATTGCCGCCACCAATAAGAACCTGGACGCCCTGGTGGAACAGGGCATATTCCGTGATGATCTCTATTACCGGCTCAATGTGGTCAAGCTGGAACTGCCGCCCCTGCGGGAACGGATGGAGGATCTGCCCTTTCTGGTGGATTTTTTCATCGGCAAGTTCAACAGGCAGCGCAACAAGGCGGTCAAGGGTATTTCGGACGAGGCCCTGAAGCTGCTGATGAAGGCGGACTACCCCGGCAATATCCGCGAGCTGGAAAACATCATCGAGTATTGTTTCATTCTCTGCAACGAGGGGCTGATTCTGCCCCATCATCTGCCGGAAACATTGCAGCCGCCCAGGATGGCGGAAGCGGAAGAACAGCCGGCAACCCTGCCGGCCGCGGATGAATTCCTGCATATTCCCAATATGACCCTGGAAGAAATAGAAAAAAAGGTCATTATCGGCACCCTGATCAGGAACAATCACAAAAGAATGCAGACATGCCGTGATCTCGGCATCTCAAAGGATACACTGCGTCGCAAGTTGAGCCATTACGGTGATATCAGTCATTTGACCCCTGATGACGGCGACCCTGATAATGATTAGGTTTCCAGAACGGTTTTTTATATGATGAAGTTTCGCTACCTGTTTTATTTTTTCATCATTCTTTTCATGGGCAATCTCAGCGCCCTGACGGACATGTTTCTCCATCCGGAGATCCCCTATGCCGAAAGGGAGCATTTTATTGTCGGCATCACCACGGCGCTGGTCATTTTTCTGCTGTTCGCCATTCTGGAGGGATGTTTCAGGCAAAAAACGGAAAGATCCGCCCGCAACGTCACCCAGGCGCGGATCGACAAGGGGTACGGCTGGCCGCTTGCCGCCATCTGGACCGTCATTGTGCTGTTTTCCCTTTCCTGGAATATTACCTTAAACAAACAGCGGACCCTGAAAATCGCCTTGATCGAGGCAAAAACGATTTTTGAAAAGGACCTCATTTACTATCGTTGGGCCACCGGACATCACGGCGTTTTCGTGCCGATCAGCGACACCACCAAACCAAACCCCTATCTTGATCAGATCGCCAATTATACCAATGCCACCAGCAGCAACGGCAGGGAGCTGACCCTGGTCAATCCCGAATACATGATCCGGCAGGTGTATGAGATGCAGACCAGCCGGCAGGGGCCTTTCGGTCATATCACCAGTCTTGATCCCATCCGTCCGGAAAACGCCGCGGATGACTGGGAAACCGCGGCGCTTGAAGCATTTGAGATCGGGGTTACGGAGATCAGTTCGGTGGAGGAGATCAACGGCGAAAAATATCTGCGCCTGATGCGGCCGATGATCACCGAAACGGGCTGTCTGCGCTGTCATGCCTCTCAGGGCTATGAACTGGGCGATATCAGGGGCGGGATCAGCGTTTCCATTTCCATGGCACCGCTTCTTGCCATCTCCCGCCAGGACATATTCACCTTTTCCCTGGCCCACGGCACCTTCTGGCTGCTCGGGCTGCTCGGTATCTATCTCGGCGTGCAGCGGCTCACCGTCACCGTCTGGGAAAGAGAACAGGCTGAGTCCCGGGTACGCTCCATCATCGACAACATGTTCGACGGACTGCTCACCATGGATGAGCAGGGCAACATCGAATCATGCAATCATGCCTCGTCCCGCATGTTTTGCTATGCGCAGGATGAGATGCTGGGCAAACATATCTCCATGCTGGTTTCCGCTGCCGGGGAAGATGAGGAAGCGGATGGCACCGGCGGTCTTCCCCTGCAGATCCGCAAGGCCCTGGATGCGCCCAGGGAGCTGCTCGGCGCCAGAAAGGACGGTTCAAGCTTCAGTCTCGAGATATCGCTCAGCGAGATGCAGCTCGGCGCAAAACAGCTTTTTATCGCCATGGTGCGCGATATTACCGAGCGCAACATGGCCAAGAATGCCCTTTTCGAAAGCCAGACCAGGATCATCAAACAGGAAAAACTCGCCTCCCTCGGCACCATGGTGGCCGGTATCGCCCATGAGATCAACAATCCGGCCCAGGCCATCAGTTTTTCCATGGACGGGCTGAAGATGAACGTGGAATACGTCAAGGAACTCGTCGCATTTCTCAACGGCTCCCTGGCCCGCGACGGCGTCGATCCGGCGGAGGAAAGGGAAAAACTGCGCAGCCTGATGACGGAACTTGATATGGATCTGGTCATCGAGGGGATTGATGATATTGCCGAGCGAAACATCCGGTCCGTCGAGCGGATCGATCACATTGTCACGAGCACGAAGCGCATGGCCCACGGCGAGGAAACCTTCCAGCTCTGTGATCTCAATACCATTGTCGAGGATGCCGTGGTTCTTACCCACAACCAGGTCAAGTATGATGTGCACATTGAAACCGACCTGGCGCCGGGGCTTCCCGCCTTCAAGGGCCTTGCCCAGGAGATGGGGCAGGTGTTCATGAATCTGATCATGAATGCCCGGGATGCGGTCAAGGAAAAGGGACTGGCCAAAAAAGAGGGGCGGATTTTCGTCTCCACCAGCCACAACAGGGAAAAGAATTATATCGAGGCCCGCTTTCGCGACAACGGCACCGGCATTGAACAAAAGGTTGTCGACAGGATTTTCGATCCCTTTTTCACCACCAAGCCCATCGGTTCCGGCACCGGTCTCGGCCTGAACCTTTGCCACCGCATCGTGGAAACCCACGGCGGCGATATTGTCGTGGAAAGTAAAATCGGCGAAGGAACAACATTTATCGTCCGGCTTTATCTATAGCCGTGACGGGCCAAGGCCGGTTGTATCCCCGGCGAACTCCGTGCCGCCTGATGGAAAACAACATGAATTTTCGAGGAGCTCTCTCACATGAGTTTGGACAAAACGCCCGGTGAAACAAAACAGAAACCAACCGTGGTGGTCGTTGACGATGAACGGCCGATCCTGACGGAACTGAAAATATTACTGGGGCGCGCTTACCGGGTCCATACCTTTGTCAATCCGGAAGAGGTGGAAGGCTTTGTCGACGCCAATCCGGTTGATCTTGTCATTTCCGACGAATTGATGCCGGAAATGCGCGGCAGCGTTCTGCTCGGCAGGCTGCACCAAAAACATCCCGACATCTGCAAGATTGTCCTTTCCGGCCAGGCGGAAAAAAACGACATTGTCCGGGCCATCAATGAAGGGCAGATCTTCAGTTTTCTCTTTAAACCGGTGAATCAGCGGCAATTGCTCAATGTCATCGAAAAAGGGCTGGAAAACAGGATGATGAAGCTGACCCTGGAAAAGCAGAACATCGAACTGAAAAATTACAGCGAAAACCTGGAGAAAATGGTGCAGGAACGCACCGCCCAGTTGGTCAAGGCCCATGAGCGGGTGCAACAGCTTGATGGCGACAAGATGTCCTTTCTGCTGTATCTCGCCCATGAAATCAACTCCCCGCTGGATCGCATCCAAAAACTCGCGGAAACCATTCTTACCTATTTCGGCGTGGCGGGAAGCAATCTGAAACCTGATCGCAGCACCCTTCCGTTACGGGAATCGCTGATTTCGTTTGCGCTAAAAAAGAAAAAAGAGATGGAGGATCGCTCCATCGCGCTTGCATGGCGTATCGACGAGAACCTGCAGATCTTCACCGACCCGGAATATCTGGAGCGGATCTTTGCCGCGCTCATGGACAATGCCATCTTTTTTTCCGCGGCGGGCGGCACCATAACTGTTGCCGCCGCGGCAACCAATGGCCGGACAACCATATCCGTCAGCGACAATGGCCGGGGCATTGATCCGGCTGACCTGGAAAATATTTTTACCCCCTTTCTGCTTGAGCCGGAAAAAAGAAGGCCCACGGGGTTTGGCCTTAATCTGCCCCTGGCCAGGATCCTGACTCGGGCCCTTGATGGAAAAATATGGGCTGAAAGTGAAGGAAGGGGCAAAGGAGCTTCTTTGTATCTGGAGTTGTGATGTTGGAGTTATAAACAGAAATTCAGCAATTTCCCCTGCCGTTTTTACCTGGCTTGTCAGGAATAATCTTTCGTTCTGGGAAGCCTTCCATATCTTAACCTTCCCATTTCACATCTCAATTATATTCTTTAGTGATTCAAAAAATACGCGTCACATTTTCCTTGCAAAGTATTGCCCCTAATAGAATAATGGCATTGTTGGGTTTGGAAGTATTGACTTTTATGTGCGGATAAAAGTCAAAAGCGGGCTTGACCAACCACCGGTTCAGATTGTGGCGCGCTACGCTTGCACAATCTAACCTTGTTCGTTATGCCCGATCAACCTATTGAAAAGAGGATATCATGGGGAAAAGACCTCCAGTAAAAGTGAAACGCTTGTTTTACAGACGAGCCACATGGACGAATCAGGAAAAAGATACCCTTGAGAGTATCCTCAAAACTTGTCATGACAATTTCAAAACGACTTCTGAAAGGACATTTAAGGGACCGTATGGCACCGAAATTCAATGCGCAAGATATTCTCCTAAAGACAAAGTAGGTTTACTATTTCAAATAGCATCATATGTGCCAGGGCAATCAACAACTGCGATTGAAGAATCTTCCACTATATCAGAGAAATCGGATATTTCCGAGGTAGTAGCTCCAAAGGGTAATAATTTTCTCGATGGGGATATATTTTTATTGGTCAATAGAAATAATGTCATATTGCTCCAATCTGGGGTCAGAGAAAACGTTGCATTGAATTATATGTGCCAAATGCTTGAAAAAAATTCATTTAAACATGCATCAATGTCTCTTGAATTCCTTGGTATTGCCAAAGAAGACAAGGTTAAAATGATACAAACTCAAGGAGTTAAGGCGATTGAGCTGAATGCAAGTCTGTATGAGGCAAGCCTAATGCATTTGGAAAAACAAAATGAAAAAACACAAAGAGAAACTAAAGTTTTTGATCTGCCAGGTATTGTTGCAGACAGCTTAAAACAGGTATTTGCCAAGGATAAAAATCTGAAAGAAATTACTGAAAAGGAAAATGTAAACATAAAACTTTCTATTACATTTGATGGAAGAGAGGCAAAAAAGAAAAAGAACAAAAAAGACGGAGCTTTCGGGGAATTGGGGAGATCAAGGCTTCAAAAAACTTCCGAAATGATAGTTAAAGAGTGCTTAGAAGAAGATCTGGATGGTTTTACAATAATTACTGGAGATAACAATAAAATTAAATCTGACGAAATAGTAGTCTCAGACAATTACAGGGTTAAGACGTTTGGTAAATCGCTTGACCAATCGGATGCATTTGAAAAAATTGAAGAGTACTACTTCCAACTAGAACATCGTGGGATACTAACCAGATGAGCTATCAAATTGACATACACCTGAATCAGTGACGTCATATCCTGCAAAAGC